>QGNH01001368.1_pt1 | contig 24157 bp, 36 predicted proteins | sample 1735481 | NCBI WGS metagenome assembly QGNH01 (sample SAMN09239004, study PRJNA386568) | Viral metagenome, whole genome shotgun sequencing project.
TTCAATTCAGCCAGATCGTTAAGCATATTTCTCATCCTTTTAAAATAGGCAATTAATTCAATAATCCATTTTTATTCATCGCATCTACATCGATCACAACTTGCTTATACTCTATGTGCATAAATCGAAAGGTAAGCATTTCATTATCCATTCGGCATTGACATTCCAAATGATAATCGCGACCCTCGTATTTGAAATCACCGTTATAAAACCACCACATGTCACTACGTTTGCGCTTCAAGAAGTCAAACAAGTGTTTTACTATCTGACGCTTGATTACGGGCATATCTTTGATGCGCTCGAATTTAAGCTTGTCTTGATTTGATACTCTCATTGGCATCGCTCACTGCTAGCATAACAAGAACATTTCCTTAACTTATCTTTAACTAAATCTAGTTCTTTATGTAATGCCCTAATATCTTTTCTTCCTACGTTATTTAATTCTTGCAATTCGGCTATTTCGTTTTCTTGTGTTGTTGAATTTATGGCTTTGTATAAGTACTCATTCGCTTTTACTAAATCTTTGCATAAATCAATATTGGTTTGTTTTAATATTGCTATCTCACTCTCCAGTGTCATTAACTTATTTTTCATCCCTTCGTCGTGCATTCTAATAACAGATATAGAACCAAATAATAACTCAAGATCTTTGATCTTTCTTTCATGCATTCCCATATCATATTTTAAAACTTTAACAATGTTACAAAGATCGATAATATCTTCGTTAATTTCAATATTGTTTTTAATCGTAGTCATAATGGCACCTTTTTTTTACCTGATAACACATCATCAATAAATTTCATCACCCGTTTTTTGCGTCCATCCCGTATCAATTCCATTGGCGACATCATGCTTAAGCTTGGATTGCGTGTATCAAACCAAGCCCAGGCTTTTTTGGCATCATTACGAAAGTACGCACAAACGCGGGTGAAGTATGAATCTGGAATCATGCTGCGTCTACCTGTTCTTGCATAGGCTCTGGCACACCTTGTGCGGCTGCTTGCATTGTGGGTGTTGGCATTTGAACAATTGATTCTTTGTACCACAAAAAGCCAGTGTCAAAGTTTCTAAACGCTTCGATTTTCATTTGTTCATGGCATGGGTATTTTGTGATTGCATCTGTAAAATCACGATAGAGTTTTACGAGATTAGTGATTAATGCGTTTTTGATTGCTTGTACTTGATCTTGTGAGAATTGCTGCGTTACTTCATCTGTCATATGTAAATCCTTTTTGTTAAACAGTAAAAGAAATCATTTCTTTTTGTGCATCTTACCTAGGGTCTCAGCTAGCCTCGCACGCTTCCCTAACTTTCCTTTGCTCTTCGCTGCTTTCGCTAGTGTCTTTTTCGGTATCTTCTTCCCTTGTTTGATCCCCAATTCTTTGTGTAATGCGCCTGGCTTCTTTATCGCGTCCTTGATCCAATTCTTTACCATCTGTAATCACTCCATGTATTTTTGATGATTCTTTCATCAGCATAAAATCATCTCGCAGTTTGTTATAACTTTCAAGCATATATTTAAATTCGTTGGCATCGATACCAAAATCCTCCCTAAAACATTTCTCTAATTTCCACGCTAATGCTTGCCAATTTTTTGTACAATCCTCTATCTTCTGGAGAATTATTGATATCTTATTTCCCTGTTTTTCCTTGACTTGTAGGTAAAATTGGGCGAGGAAAGTATCACGATCGTTAATAACATCGTCTTCTCCAATTTTTAACCAGCGTTCGAGTGTATCGCTATGTATGCGTGCGCAACGTGCAGCGTTATTAAGCAAGATATCTTGCTCAACAAAATATAAAATCCGTGTAACAACGGCATCAGTGAGTGCAGTCGGTCTAATGCCTGGCGTTAAGTGCATTTACATATCCCTATGATTAACAAAAATATAATATAACATAGAATTAATTTAAATTAATGTTTGACAATTGTATTCTGCATGAATACAATTGTCACATCTTAACTAACTAAACGAGGAGAGACAAAATGAGTAATTCAAACGAACATGGTCACGTAATCCACGAAGGAATAACAATTTATTTAAAACAAGATGTTTATCTTGCTAAAAGATGACACCGATGAAAGTGAAGCTTGTGATTGGGACGTTTTTACAGTTAGGTTAGATTAATTTCAAAACATTTAAACAAGGGGAAATAACATGAAAACATACGCTACTATACAAAGCTCAGACGAACTCAAAGAAAGAGTAAAAGATAATATCTTATCAGTGGGAATATATTTAAGCTCAATCTATAAATTTCTATCTTTGACTCCTACCGAAGATAAAAATATGAAGGTCACGGTTAGATATTCATCAACCTACGGCACAACAGATAGAGAATTTTATATATAAATAAACCAAAGGGGAGCAATCCCCTTTTAACTAAACCAGAGGGGAAATAACATGAGACGTTCAAGAAAGTTTTATATTTACATGAAGGATGTTTTTTGGATTACTGGAATAGGGGCGGATATGTGGGAAATAGGTAAAATGCTTAGAGATATGTATGACATTGATTTATATACTCTCGAAAAAAACAATGAAATAAAAATTATTGATAAAGGTTACGCCTCGGATATTTATCTAAATAAAATTTTTGATAAATTGTACGTAGAATTTCACAATGAAAAATTTATTCCATTTTAAGAGGAAAACTAAAATGAAAATATACGTAAGATGTTTAGCAGCTTATAACAACGGCATTTATCACGGTAAATACATAGATTGCACCCAGGGCATCGAACACATACGCGAAGAAATACACGCACTGTTGTTGAGTAGCCCAATTCCTAACGCAGAAGAATATGCCATCCATGATTTTGAAGATTGCGGATCAATCCCCGTGAGCGAATATGAAAGCCTAGAGAGCATTGTACAAAAAGCTGAATTTTTCGGCACGTGGGGAAAGTTAGGCGCCGAGGTGTGTGCTAACTACGGGGGGAATGTTGACGATGCGACACGCGCATTAGAAGATCACTATCATGGGGAATATGAAAGCGAAGAAGATTATGCCCGCGAACTGATAGAAGAAACCACCGATATGAGCACTATCCCTGATATCATCAAATATAACATTGACTATAAATCTATTGCACGCGATCTTTTCATTGGTGACTTCAATAGCTTCAAAGTTAATGGTATGGTACACGTTTTTTCGACATTTTAGATAGGACAAGGATAACATGGAAACCCAAGAATATTATTACATCATCAAAGATCAGGCTTGCATAGAAAGATTTGTAGGCCAACAAAATTTAAACGACTTGGTATATAAAGCCCGTCAACTTGGAGTAAACGGGGCATTTAAAATTATGCGGTTGCTAATGGAAGGCAAGCATGAAAAGCACATAATGACGGGTTACAAAGTAAACGCAGAAAACTTAATAGATTAAATAAGAGGGGTGGTGACACCCCTTTTTATTAACCCATTTTACCGCAATCATAATAAGACACGTTGTAATGTCCCATATCTGCCATGGCGGATACAACGCGGGCTTTGTGCTTAGCGTGGTCTATTTTGTCAACTTCATGATGATCAACAATACCGCGGTTTTCACCTGGCCGAGGCGCTGCTTTATTGCCCCCTTGGTGAGCGTCAATTTCAACTGCGTGTTTTGCTGGGCTTTGCACTCCTAATCCTTCGCTCATTTTATCAACCCTCCGTGGTTGGCTTGGGGTCGCGATGACCCGTAGAAAAAATCCATAATAGTTTGCCACTTAGATGCTAGCATACCCACAAGCATTGAGAGTAGATTTTTTTCATCAGAAGAAAGATCGATCGGTATGAAGAGCAAAAAAAGTGCAGTAAAAAAGCCAGCGGTAATAAGATAGGCCATGTGCTTTAAGAAATCTCGGTAATCTTTGCCATAAGTGCGCGCATCTTTGCGATCATCGATCTCATGATTAAAATCCGTACTTGCAATATGAGCAAGCGCTTCGCAATGCTCTGCTTCCAGTTTGGCCAATCGAGCTGGCGCGTCAGGCTCGCTAGTGATTTTAGAAAGTAGATCCGCAAGTTTAGAAGGACTAACACCAAATGCGCTAGCCAAAATTGATAGAGCCATTCCGGATAGCGGCGAAGTGAGCGAGCCCGCCAACAGCGGCGCAACTTTAAATATATTAGAGGCGATAGCATCGATTAAGCCACCCATCTAAAAACTCCTTTTTTTCAGGGCAAGTCGCAGCAATTAGCCGACAATAACCCGCGCGCTCAGCCATGAGCGCCGCTAGTAGGACAAATTGGTGCTTAACATCGTTGCCGAATATATTCACCAAATGCACAGTTTGAGCGCCTAAAATGCCGTCATCAGTCACATAATCGGGGATACTAGCGACCGCCCAGCAAGCGCGCTGTAAAAATCTGATTGCTTGAGCAACGCCATGCAGCACAGCACAATCAAATACGTATTTGCAAATAAAAGCATTGTCAATGTCGCCAAAGGGGGCAGCCTCCCAAAATACCAGCTTATAAACCGCCTGAGCTTGCTCAAGGCTTAACTCATGCATATCGGCAGGTGTGAGGGTAGCGGGGTCAACAAAAACGCCACAGCGGCGCAATGTGTCCGGATGGAGAGATCGCAATAGGCGCAGGCTGATACCAAAATTTGTAGCACCGCCTGTGTCGTTTGCGAGTTCCGTATAACCACCTTCGTTAGCCAAAACAAAGTGTACCGCTTCTTCAAATTCGACTGTCATGCTTAGCCCCGCGTCCAAGCCATTGATGCGCCTTGTCCGTTAAGCTGGGCAAATCGTGTCTTATGATGGTTTTCCTGCTCCCAGAAGTGTTGCTTACGGCGTTCAGCGGTTAGGTCGCGCCAATCTTGACCGATTTCAACCGGTACGCCCCTACTTTTACTCACGTAGCTAAAACCCCGCTGTACGGGAGTGGCTGGCTTACTCAGTGTGGTTTGTGTGGCTTTAATTTCCGTGCTCATGTCATAGCTCCTGCAAATATTTTTTAACGTAGATGATCAAATCTAACGCACCCTTGGCTTCATAGCAAGCATAGCCGCGCTTGCGTAGCTCACCAAACCAAAACTTTTGCGCGCTTGATAAGCCTGAGCCACCGTCTTTGCGCTTAATCTCGATGAACAGCCCGTGAAAAGCGCCATCAGGAGACGGGATGGGAATCACAAAATCTGGCACCCCTGGGATAACGCCGGCCGCTTTCATCATCGCCCCCGCTGCCTTTGACCGCAATCCACCGTTTGGAACATGAAAAAAAAGTATGTCATTCCTTTTTAACCAGGTGGCTGCCTGGCACTGCTCCTCAAATTCGCTCCTACACTTAATTGACGTTCCGTGGCTGCGCTCCACCGAGGGGATCGGTAGGGTAGTGGCGACCTCCCCATACAATCCGGCGTACGCACGCATATAGCGCTTCCCTGGCATAGTGCCTCCATGCACTGTGTGACAGCATCCAAATTTAAAGCATTGTCGAACAAGACCTGATCAGAATAGCTTTTTAGAAAGGCGGCGTCATCCCCTCCATAGCAATCTGAGCATTTTTTGATCGACTCATAGATTTCTTTCCTTTGATTCGTCCAACTTTTCACCAGAATCACCCCTTTTTGTTTAAAAAATAACTGATTCACCTCGCGTGAAGATAAATAATAGATAATATATATATATATATATATATCATATACTTAAGTGATTCAAAGTGTGATTCATTTTATAAATGTGAATCACCGTCTACCCCCCTTTGATTCTGTGAATCAGTTTGATTCTCCCACAGTGAATCACCCCTCAGACCCCATGTTTACTGGTCTGAATGGGTATTGATTCATGAGTATGTATGTTTTTTTGTGCCTACGCGCGCGCGCGCGATTATATATGCGATTTTATTTACTGATTCGCCCATTAATTCGCAAGGTTTTTATTAACCTAAAAACCTTTGTTTGGTTTAAAAATAACTCTTTGGCAATTTCTCTTTGGGACATGCCTGAATCAAGACACTTAAGAATTTGCTCCAAAAGTGCCTCTTCGGCCGATCGATGCCGCCAAATTTTATTTTCTAGCGTTACCTCGAATGGTAAAATATCCGCACCTCCAAACAAACGGGACTTTTCATATACAACCTTGAATTTTTTGGCCTGTCCTTTATTTTCTTCCAGATCATCTTCAATGATAGGTTGCAGCGAGATAGCGGTATCTACACAATCAAGCATACGCGAAGTGCCGCGATAGCCATTTTTATCTTTTCCCGCATGATGAATAATGATGACTGTCTTACCTTTGGCTCGTAAAGAAAGAAGCCAATCTTGAATAATAAGCCACTCATGAGATTTATTTTCATCTATGGTTGCTAACATAGAGAGGTTGTCGAGCACTATTACCTCATATTTATGAAAATCAAAAAGTAAATCGTATGTTTCTTGACCATCCTTGTCATTTATTTTGGGTAATCTAAAAGGAAGAATTTTATCTGGAGTAAGAATGTTTAAATTTTTAGGATCGTACAATTGGCCATGGTTTTTTTCTATTTCCTGCAAGCGTTCATGGAGTTGGTTAGCTTGCATTTCAGCATCGATATAGAGTACTTTGCGCGGTTTAGGCACACTGTACTTAAGGAAATTACCCCCTCCAGCAATCGCATAAGCCATATTAAGCGTAAAAAGGGTTTTACCAATACCAGACGCTGCATAAATAAAACACAATCCTTGGACAGGTAAACAGGGATAAAGCACATACTCCAAGGGAGGGAAATCCATACCCATAAATTCATCAAATGGAATTGGTTTTAAATAATGAGGGTCAATATTTTTAATCGGTATCACTTTTGGCGTATAACCAGGATCGGTTTTACGAATTTCTGCTAGCAATTCAGCGGGTGTCATGGTAGGTTTCGAATCGTCATCATTATTCACTTGTGAAATCTCCTATAAAGCGTTGATTTTGATGTTGGTTGGTATGTAGAAACAGCACTCGCGGCGCAAATGTCGCGAGGTGCAGACAGAATTTATGAAGGTCTTCTAAAACAACGACTCCACACTCTTGTACGACAATCTTTTGATTGCCAATCGGCCAATCGTAATCATGGAAATCATGACCTTCTGGCAGATATGTACAAAGTATGTTTGTTTTGATATGGCGATAAGCGGCTAAACTCGCGCTTTGCCCCATAAAAATATAAATGGCGTACTCTAATTTGATGCTTTCTTGTTGATAAGCTTCTAAGATCCTGCCAAACGGTGGTAATTTCAACATTTTTACTCCCTTGCAGAGCAAAAAGGTTGCATATCCTGGCAAAACCTTTTAACCTAACTCTGCTACTAGATAAATGGAATTTAAGTTTACGGGGAGGTTAAGACCCTCCCCCTAGACCTAATCTACCCCTCACGTCCCACTAAGGGAAGATCGAAATGAAAAAAGCCACCAAGCCAGCCTCTAAAGCTGAAATCAAAAAAATCAAAAAGAAAGGCATAAAAAAAGACCTCAAAATGGCAAAGGGTGAAATGAAAAATAAAAAAGTTGAGCGCGAACTCAACAAGATGAAGCGGGCTTAATCACCCCACTGATAACCCTAATTATCATCCCTATCATTAAATGGCTTTGGCATTTCATTACGAAAAATCAAATCTGCACAGGAACAAGAAAGCCAATCAATAGAATTGACCATGTTTTTGTTTAATGTAATCTCATTTTCTTCAAGAATATCTTCTATTAATCTTTGAGAGAATCCCAACAAATAAGTTAACGCTTGTATTTGCCTATCTTTCATTCCCCCGACTTCTCTATTTAAATCTCGCATTATAAGATTCATTTCTAATAATCCTTTATTATTATTTATCATTGTCCCTGACAGTCTTTTATATATTTCTATTAGCTCTTTAATCTCTGTTGTTTCTGTCATTTTTTTCCTCTTGTTCAAAAAATTCTTTCTTAAATTTAAATATTCCCCTAGGTTTTCATTTTCGATATCCGATGGTAGATAACATCCTTCTTTAGCTTCAGGACACCAAGTGTATCTTAGTCTGTATTTTTTGTCTGTCATTTTAAATATCCGTCTTTTTTAAATTCCTGAACCATTCGCTATTTTCCAATGCAACTTTCTCCGCACACTTATAACAACAGAGAATAATATTTTTTTTGAGACAAGCAGAAAACATTAAGATGCCTTTCTTATTTTCTGATAGCCACATTTTGCCATTGCACTTAGGACAGTCGCGCAGGGTGCAATACGATTGATCCTTGGGTTGCTCTTTATATTCTGGATAAGGAGGGCAAACTATTATGAGATCCCTACTCATCTTTAGTGGTCTCAACAAAAACATTTTCTACACTATCCAACATCCCAGAAGTACATAAAAACATTATCATACCATCAATTATTTTTAAAATTCTTTTCTGTAGTTCGGGATGTTTATTAGTTATTATTTTTGTAAGCTGCACTAAAGAAGTCATATGAGAGCTTAAATTCAAATCAAGAAAATCTAAAACAGATTTATCATCCATTGCTCCCGTCTCTAATAAACGAAGCATGCACATTTGCATATCCTTAGATAGGGTTGAAACTAACGGAATTATTTCTTCTTTCATGTAATGTTATCCTTCTGACATATATCTGGAATATTTTCTCTACGCATAGCATCCCTAATATTAGGAATCTCATGATAATAGTGAGTAAATTTCTCGCCACAAGCTGTACATTCCCAATCACTATAAGCTCTACCTCCCCATACACCCCATTGATGAGTGTAAATATTTTTCCATGTGTGAGTATCTCCGTAATTGTTATTTACGTCTTTTACTAATTGAGTCATCTAGTACCTCTATTTCCATAAAAACAAATGAATACTTTGAATAATGATAGGTGCTAATACACCACCACCAATCGTGATTATCGCCCCAATTAACCAGCGAAATTGTGACCAGGAATGCGTGCGCACTGTTTCTAGTTTATGATCAAGAATTTTAAATTTTTCATCAATCTTTTGATCTAAAAAATTATACTTATCACTGATTTCTTTATTTGAATATCTAAATTGAACATCAATTTTCTCGTGCAAACATCTAAATTGCTCACAATTAAAATTAAAATTATCATCCATCTTTTTTTCTACTTTTAATAACATATTATTAATTTGCCCTAACGATTGTTCAAGTAGAGCTAATCTTGTTTGACTGTCATCAGTTTTCACGGGAACCTCTTTTCTTAATTTCATCAAAAACATCCTTATTAGTTAGTTTAAAAAATCTTCAATCCGTAGCTTAATCTTGTTTGCTTTAGCAAGCTCGAACATTTTACGCACAACACGCAAGCTTGGTTTTCGACGGCCAGTTTCATAGTTATGCACCATCCCACGAGTGACTCCAACCAATACCGCAAGTTCCGCTTTATTTAAATGTAATTCATTTCTCAAATTTTTAATTGCTTCATTAATTAATACATTCATTTTTTATTCTCCTACGGGTTAACTTTATAAATCAATAATATACAACATGTCAACAAAAGTATTCTCTTGGTCGTAAATATTTATTTTAAAATTATTGACACATGTATTTCGTTGGTATACATTTGTCTTTCAACTTACAAACAAAAAGGTGAAATATGTTAGACAAAATGAATGTACCAGAGTCGCAATGGCCGCAATCAGGCTACCCCCCCTGTGATCCTAGTCTTAATCCTTGCCCATGCTGCGGGGAACGGCTATCTTATTTATCTAGTCAAAGGAATGACCACCATGAATAACCTATCGCACTATATAGATCGCTGTCTGATTGATGAGCACGCCGTGAAGGATTTTCGCTACGGTTACTCCCTTGAAGTTGGCGATATCCCTCACTATGAATTGCAAAGCTTTCTCGACAAACTAATCGAGAATGACGAACAAACGCGTGAGTTAATCCGTGATCGTATGCAAGAGCTCATTAACAGTCGCTTGCAGATCGTAGAGAGCAAACAAAAATATAATGCTGGCTTCGTACCCGTCCTGGATAACGTCAGTGGTGAGGTGAACTGGTTACCATCAATCAATAGGAGTCTATCAATATGAGCAATACGTCAATTATTATGGGTGAAAGCGGGACAGGTAAGAGCACATCAATACGTAATTTAGATCCGGAAGAAACTTTCATCATTGCAGTATTAAATAAGCCTCTCCCATTCAGAGGCTACAAATCTAAATACACACGCGTATCAGCGGATGGTTTGACAGGCAACTATTATAGCTCTATGAACTATCAGCACATTGAGTTAGTGCTCAAAAAAATTGATAAGGTACGGCCTGAAATTAAAACAATAATCATTGATGATTTCCAATATCTAATGTGTGACGAATTTATGGATCGAGCACTAGAGAAAGGTTATGACAAGTTTAGCTCTATCGGTCAACACGCTTACAATTTATTAAAGCTACTCCCTACCCTTCGAGAAGATCTTGATATTTTCATCATGGCACATTCCGAACCAAACGAAGACGGTAAGATGAAGATAAAAACGATAGGCAAAATGCTAGATGAGAAGATCACGATAGAAGGCATGTACGCGATGGTGTTGCAGACTGAACTAACAAACGGTAATTATCATTTTGTTACACAAGGCGATGTTCGACACATTGCAAAGTCACCTATGGGGATGTTCGACCATAGGGAAATCCCGAATGACTTAGCTTTTGTAAAAGCCAAAATGTACGAATATAACCACGAGGACATTGCAATATGAAAAAATCTTTGTCGGCAGGTTATTTAACCGCCATAAATGATGTTATAGATTTATTAAAAGAAGATGATGATATTTATTATAGATCAGAACTAAAATTATACGCTTTACATGATAAATTTGAGGAGAAAATAATCAATGAACAAGTCGCTTAGTTTGTACAATCTTGGAAATGATTATCAACATCTATTTTCACAACTATATGATGCTGAAACGGGTGAGGTGGATGAGGTAGTGGACGCGCAATTATCTGCGCTCTCCACTGATGTTCAAAAGAAGTGTGTCGCAGTCGCCACATGGATTAAAAGCATGGAGAGCGAGCAGCGCGAAATCGAGCATTTGAAGAATGAGATTCTGAATCGCGAAGCTGCGTACAAAAAAGAAATCAGCAAGTGGCACGATTACCTTAAGTCTAATATGGAACGCTGCAAAATCAGCGAAGTGAAGTGTCCATACTTCACATTGAAAATAAAGAAGAACCCCTTCAGTACAGAGATTTTTGATGAGAGTCTTTTGCCTTCAAAATTCATGGTCGAACGCGAGGTTGTGCGGATCGATAAGAAGGCAGATAAAAACGCTATCAAAGAAGAAGTGTTACGTACAGGCGTGCAGATACCAGGCGCTTGTGTGCAACAAAAAACGCAACTACAAATATTAACTGATAAAATTTAAGGATGAATTTATGCCATTACCATACCAAGTTTGGACAGAAGAACAGATTGATAATCGCGGAATTGTACCCGAGGGGAATTATCCCTTCGAGGTCACGGGCGCTTCTCTTCAAAAGACGAAGGGCAAGAACGGTAAGCCTGTACACGATATGCTTGTCATCGATATGAATATCATTGACACGCACGGGCAAATACGTAAAATACGCGACTGGATAGTATTTGTTGAAAATATGGACTGGAAACTGCGCCATTTAGCAAATACGACCCTTTTACTAGATCATTATGAAGCTGGCACACTGGAAGGTTATCATTTGCTTGGTAAAAAAGGGGTGTTAGTTTTAGGTCTTAAAGAAGAAGACGGTAAAAAAATGAACTCTGTAAAAGATTATGTGAAACAAGAAGTTAAAATTGGATTACCAGCATCATTTGTTGATGATGATATACCCATGTAAGGTTGTAAGTTGGGAATTATTTGCGCTATACTGCATGGTTTCTGCGAGATGCCAAGGAGTAGGCGCAAATGGTTTCACGATGTTGTTCCACGCACGTATATACTGCAGGCATTGAACTACACTATTACGTTTGTTATAAATGTAATAAGCCCACCGAATTAAAGGACACTAATCGTGCAAAAATCGTGGTTCATCGTGCCAAAATCGTGAACTCATTGGACATTTTAATAAATAAATCACTTAATATCACTTATGACGCCGTCTAAAAGAGTTCTGCCAAGCCTAGGGTCGATCGCCCGAATCGTGAATACCTCACTCGCTTGGCTTGGCGCTTAATTTTAATGTAGCAAAGGGGGTAATTTATATGCCGTTTAAATCTAAAGCTCAACAAAAATGGATGTATGCTAATAAGCCAGAAATGGCTAAAGAGTGGGCTCATGAAACGCCGAACATAAAAAAATTACCAAAGAAGGTTAAAAAGACGAAGCCTAAAAAGAAGGCTCCGTCTAAAAAGTAATTACTTCACGAAATTAAAAAATTGACCAACAATAAGCGAATTATGTTTCTTACCAACTAACTGCTTTAACGATACTATTTCTTCCGGACTAAATTCAATCTCACCAGATGGCTTGCAACGTACTGCTAGTGTGTAGCGTTCTAGCTTTTGATCCCCTGTTAAGTGTGCGCCATCTATCGTATTATCCATGAGCACATCTATGATGATGTCTTTCATGGTTACGTCTTTACCCATCTGAACTACGACATTATCGTCAAGATCGTAAAGTTTTTGGCTAATATCTTTTAACATGTATTACTTCCTTTTAAAAAGGTAAACTTTAGCATATTTTACCTTGCTCGTCTCGCATAAATTCCACCGCAAACACTTGCAGCACCTGAACTAAATCCAACTTCAAATGAAACATAAGTTGTGGTTGTTGATGAAACATTTACACGTTGATAAGGAGCAGGAATTGCTGATGCTTCCGCTAAAGAAGAAGGAATAACTTCGCTATACAAAGATCGATCAGGCAATGTTGCACTTGTTGTGCTTATCCATACAACTAGAAATGAGCCTGCACCAGAGAATGAAGAACTCACATTAGCATAGACATCCCAATCACCAGCAGTGAGAGAAATAGATGTTAAATTTGTTGGCGTAGCATTTGATGGAGAAATAGCCGATCCACTAGCAATCACACTAGAAATTACTTCGCCAACATTACCAGAGGCTGCATTGCTTGCATTTATAACGCCTGAAATTAACGGCAATGGAATAGCTAATCCACTTGGCAAGGTAGTGCTCATTACAGGAACGCCCGTAGCACCTGTGCTCAAGACCGAATTATTTGCTGTTGCTAGCGCACTCATGACATTCGCAGCGGATGCGTATAGCAAAGTATTTATAGCATTCGTACTCGGATATGTTGTAGTTGACCAAGCAGGTGTACCGCTCGTTGCAGCTTGTAGAAGTTGACCCGTTGTACCTGCCGCAAGTATAGAAGGTACACCCGTACTTGATGTAACTAACACGCCAGAGTTGCCAGTACTAAGTGCAGACATAACGTTTGCAGCACTAGCATATAACAAAGTATTTATTGCATTAGTTGCTGGATAAGTACTTGTTGACCATGTTGGAGCTGCGCTTGCACCGGATCTAAGTATTTGACCAGCCGTTGCTGTTCCTGCAAGAATAGCTAGCGCACTACCCGTACTATAAACGATACCACCGTTGCTTGCTGTCAAAGAGGCATTAGTACCACCGAGCGTCATTGATAATTGTGCTGCCCAGGTGGGAACACCTGAAGATGTTGTCAATACTGCCGTGGTGGCTGTCGCCAATGCACTCATAACGTTTGCAGCACTAGCATATAACAAAGTATTTATTGCATTAGTTGCTGGATAAGTTGTGGTAGTCCAAGTTGGCGCACCTGTTCCCCCAGATTGTAATATTTGCCCAGCCGTGCCAGCTGCATTAAAAGCCATCGCAGATGCAGTGCTATAGACAATTGATCCTGCGCTTGCCGTTAAATTCGCATTCGTTCCACCGTTTGATAAACTTATTGGATAAGTAACAACACTTCCAACCTCATCCGAATAGAGCACAAACCATTTTGTCGTGGCAAGATTATAGATTAGAGAAAAACCAGTTCCCGCTAATAAAGTGGTCGGGGCATTACTGATCGTTTGACCGGCACTTGGTGCTACTGTTAAAGCTGTAATCGTTTGAGAAGTACAAACTCTAATTTCTTGTTTATCAATAGGATTAGGAGGAGTTGTGACAGTACCTGTTGCAAGTGTTCCAGCAGGATTAAGAATAAGTGTTTTCTGATTGTTTTCTATTACAAGATTAAATGCATTAATAGGTATTTGTACTAATGCTGATTGATCTGCTTGTCCCCGTACATTAATTAAATTACCTGCTGCATCAATTGCCACGGCCTCTGTTGCCACACCAGCCGTTCTAAAAAACCATCTATGACCACCCGCAAAAGTAGAATTAAATTGATCTGTGGTTGTATCTGAAAAAGGATTTGCTTGGCTGTCACCTATCACCCAAGAACCCGAGTTATTGACAATGGCTGTATTACCAAAAGCAAAAGAGAATGATCCTACCGATTCGCAGGCATCACCAAATACAAATGCAAATGTAGCTCCACTTTCTATAGTACATCCATCACCGAAAGCAAACGATAAAGATGCGCTCGTACTGATGGTATTTGCTAAACCGAAATTAAAGCACCATGTGGTTGTGCTATCAGAATGTGAATTTTGGCCATATGTTAAATCATAATTACCATCCGCAGTTGATCCTGTTCCACCTAAAGCAGATGGTGTTCCTGCTCCAAATATAAAAGGCCCTGCCGCTGAATTTTGAAATGTTGGAAGTGCGCCTGCACCATTTGAAGTAAGCACTTGTCCCGCTGTTCCAATGCCTGCTAGACTTTGTAAATTAGCAGTGCTCGTTCCTCCCCCTGCAATCAAAGCGAAAGGTGTTACAGTAGTTAATCCTGTGCCGCCGTTTGGAACTGTAATAGGCACACTCAAAGTTGCAGCAGATCCCAAACCTAATGTTGTTTGCATAGCTGCCGTAGTGCTATCCGCTAGCAAGCTAAGTGCCAATGAAGTTAATGTTCCAGCGGTATAAGTACCTGATGAATTAACATAAGGAAAAGTATTATCTCCCAATACCACACTAGCAATGCCGCTCAACGATGGATAAACACCAATCAATTCAGCAATTGTAATCTGCACTTCATTAAAGCTATTGGCTGAATCCCCAACATAAAGAATATCGGCAGCAACAGGTGCAGGCTTAGTTGGAAATTGGTATAAGCGTTCAAATGACATTTTAACTACTCCATGTTAATACAATCTAAACCAGGTCGTTGAGGCTAGATTATAAATATATGCAATCCCTGTTCCCGCGGTTAAAGTTGTCGCATAAGCATTTGCTAAAGATTGTCCCGCATTAGCCACCATCGTTAATGTAGAGATAGTTTGCGATGTTAAAATTCTAATTTCCTGAGTATCATAAGGTGTAGAAGGTGTTGTAATGCTGCCCGCTGACAGCGTGCCAGCAGGGTTTAAAATAAGTGTTTTAACACCATTGGGGATGGTAATAGCAAATCCTGTTAAAGGCACTTGCACTAATACCATATCGGGGACAGTAGAAATATTTGTCCAAACGGAAGATGTTGCGGTTCCAGCCGTTACACAAATCCATAAATAATCATCTGCCGTGTCCCAAAGTAATTGATCTAGTAAGCCCGCAACATTACCATTAGGGTTGCCGTTGTAACTCAATACAACATTATTAATGATATTAACTACACTACTTGGCGAAGATAGAAGATCAGCAACAGTAACATTTACTTCATTGAAATTATTGGCTGAATCAGCCATATAAATCAAATCCGCACCTACAGGAACGACTTTGTTAGGAAATTGATATAGACGTTCAATAGCCACTTAATTCACTCCTTGAATTAAATATAATCTTTTGCTGTTACAAATGACCCCCTACTGGTACCAACAAAATTTGTATTGGTAACCACATAAAAATCACCAGGTGGCGGCGGTATAGCTTGTTTGTTAAACAAAAACAAAAAAGGAGGTATGCGATAGCTTAATAGGTTTTTTAGAAAATGCATGGCTACACCGCCGATGGGCTTGCAAGATAGCAAAATCCGGTTGCAGTGGTTGTGCGCGCAACTCCATTAACTGTGGCGCTTGCGACAATTTGAGTAGCACCAATCGGGTAGGATTGGCCGACTAAGCCGCCAGGAAGGTATTGGGGAATGCCTAAAGCATTAAGCCAAACAATATTACCAGAGGTTCCAGTAATACCAACAAATGTAGCGACTAGTGGCGTAACTTTACCATTCACCGTGGTCGATATTGGCACACCGACCGTCATAACATCGCTGTAACTTACAACAAAGCCCCATGTAATCATACTAAACCACCTCCGTGTGATTGATTCAAATATATCACATCATAAGCAACTTCTACGATCAAATTTGCTTCCAGGGCTAACGCCATTGTTTGATATGATTTAACCCCATGGGATGACCAATCATGGTTAGGATGGTCTTTGAATCTGTTCATTTTCTCATCAAATTCTTTCTCATAATTAGCCAAACAATCTATCAAGCGCCCCGTGTTCTCTTGGTTGAATGTGGTCATATAGAGGGTTTGCCGTATTGATTCAATAGCTGTTCTATGGGTAACGGGACGGGTAACAAAGAAGCCGCGCTCTCCCATGTCGGTCAAATAATCAACCGTGTTTTTGAGTGAATCATTGAAATTACGATTCTTGCCATCGTGTGGTATATAGAAAGAGTGAAACGGTAGATTATAGCGGGCGCAAAATTGTCTTACTTCCGTGACATAAAATCGCAGATCACGGTTATTATTTTCAATGTAGCCAATGACGACAGGCCACATTTTGCCTCCGCGACTTTCAAACTGTGCGAGTGTGATAGCTGTACAATCATTAACCCCGATATCCATAAAGGCATAAACATTTTTATTAGGATGGTATAGGCCAGGAACGATCCGATTCGTTTCGTATATTTTATTGAGAGCAATTGCAAAGTATTTTGTTTCTTCGTTAACCTGGACGTTCCCGTAATATTCTTGCTGAATGAGATATTCAGGCATACCAGCACGTCTATCTTCATCAACATCGGCTTCGGTGATATAAGGGTTACCGTCCTCATCAACAAGGGTAAGAATGCTTTCTTCTCGACAGAACCACAGCGGATCGTCTTTATTATTCTTAATCATTCGCCAAAAGTGATTCATACCATCATACGTGGATTGCCCGAGCAGCCAGCCACCATTTTGGCGCAACACTGGCAGCACCGTATAAAAAACACGTGGATCAGAGAAAGCGAGTTCGGAAAAGACAATGCCCAGCGGGTTAGTTCCACGCAGTTTGCCAGGATCAATATCGCAACCAACTACCCAAATAAGCGAGCCATTGGTCATTTCAATTGTCATGTCGGTATCATTGGGCTTGCGTGCCAATAGCTTGGCTGGGATCATATCGAGGAATTTAGTGCTCACCCCATTGATAAGTGCCGCGCCTTGCCAGAGGATCTTGCGTGCTCGAACATTCGTTGGATAGGCCATGATATACATGCCGGGTGTCGTGATCGCGGCATGAATTAACATATTCCAGCTCACCACCTCTTTACCGGCGCGGCGCGGCCATGATACTAAAATCCTTTTGGATTGCCCACTGAATAAAACACGCTGCAATTCAAGTTGATACGGTCTGAATTTTAAAACCGGAATCTTTACCTCAACACCAGCGCATGTAAAATAAAGATTATACAAATCGTCATGATGATAAACATGATGCGATTCCTTGATCGCTTCCTTGATCCCGTTGATTTCAGCATGTAACTCCCGTATCTCTTTCATCAAACGGCTTTTCATCAGGGTGCAATGCCAAATTCGATCATAATAATCTCGCCAGGTGCGCCATTGCCGCCTGTTCTTACAAAGGCGCCAATTGTCAACGCACCACTACCGCCCGATCCAAAGCCTACCCCCGGATTACCATTAGCCATTGCAAAGACAGAATAACCACCCCGACCTAACGCGCTATCGCCACCCATACCAGAGATCAATGCTCCAGCACTAGCCGCGTAGTTAGCCCAGCCACTCGACCCTCCCTGCACCCCATTTAAACCAGCTGTAACGACTGTACCGCCATATTGGCCAGACAAATAAGTGAAACCCCCAAAGGCAAAGCTGTTGAGCGCAGTCCCTCCTGTGCCTCCATTTAAGTTAAGGAACGAACCCAATGTAGTTGCCGTGCCAGCACCACCACCGGCTCCCGCCACGCCAACGCCGCCAACGCCACAGGAATAAGGTAGCGACTGCGAGGGAAATATAGCCTCGCCATAAGCGCCACCACTCCCCCCTGCCCCCATACCTATCGAAGCCGCGCCGCTCTGACAGCCACCGCCTGCGCCTCCAGCACCAACCCCTTTTGCCCAAGTGTATAACGCTCCTATGCTCGGAACGTATGTGCCAGTTCCGGTCAATGTTTGAACATTTATGACGGTAAATGCTTCAAGCTGGATAGCATTTATATCATTGATTAGCGTAGTTAAAGTGGCATCTACAGTAGTTGGCGTGCTTGTTAGGTTATTGTAGTAACCAATAATAGTTGCACCATTGGTGAAGGGTGCGCTATTACTTAATTGTGATCGCAAAGTACTAAAATTGTCATTCTCCACGAGAGTGACCGCAGCAATACCCGCTCCGGTGCCTTGCCATATCTGCATATTAGCGAGGGGGGGTAATTGCGTATAGGCGGTTTCATTGGGCAGGTAAGCATTAATGATATAAGAAAGATTGCGTTCCAAAGCATAATTTTGATTTTGTTGACATAAAAGTAATAATCGATCAAGAGCAGCATCAAGATTAGCTCCACTAAAATTAATAGCCTGTGAAAAGTTAGTGTTAAGACTAGCCGCTACATTGCGGTTAATCGTTAAAATATAACCAGACACAGGCGTAAACAATAGTTGAATATAACCGCCTGTTGACGGATTTGGATTAAACACGACTGTATAGTTAACATTTAAAACTAAAAGGTCTGTCGCTGGAATGGGCGGGGCATTTTGCGCTTGATAATAAACCTGAATATCGGTGTTGAGAGGCGCATAAAACGCAAATGTATACATGGTTTGCGATACGTTTGTAACATACTGTACTATCGTTTGTTGCTGTGGTAAGTCCATGGTTGATATCCTTATCTTCCAAATAAATGTTTCTGTCCTGGCTCCAAATGTCCTTTCTCACCCATTACTTCCCGAATAAGGGGTGAAATTATAGGGGTATTTTGAATAGGTAATACATACTTCATTGTATCAGTAAAATGCTTAAGTGCGGCTTTTGGGTCACCTGTTGCTAAAGAAGCCGCAGTCGCTAATGCATTTCCCAGCATACGAATAGATGGAGATCCCAATAAACTTAAAACCATATCTGAATTTTGATGTTTTGGATCTAGCATACCAGCAAATAAAAATAATGATGGCTGTATTAATTCTAATAAAAACTTTTCAGCCTCACCAACATTCATTCTTGTAATGTCAGGCATTGTTTTGCCTTGAAGTAAATTATTAAAAAACATCATGCCAAAAGCTAAAGGAATTGAACCGATAAAAGTAGCTGTAGCCCAAGCTAATTTTTGTTGTGTCGCATCAGCCGTCTTATATCCTTGAATTAAATTCTTATCAATAGAGCTAAAAGTAAACATTTTAAATTGCGTGACTTGTCGTAAAAAAACACCCTCCGGCGTTCCTGGCTTAGTTCCACGCAGAATAAAGGCGCGTTCAAATTCACCTGGATTTAATATCATATTTTCAGAAGCGATCTGTGACATAGCATGTACTTTGCGATATAAATCATTACGCACTTCATGCAATGGTCTTGTTTGATTGCCTGCATTATAAAATTCTTTTATTTCCTTATCAGATAATGCCATAACATTATCAACGGTAAACATTCCTTGCTGGGTTTTAGATCGTAAAAAATCCCACTCTCGTGGCTCTAAAAATCTTGATATCCAATGCTTTGCGGCTAAAGGTACATTTTCATATCGCTTATTAGAATAACGACCAATACCTTTAGCGACAAGTTTCATTCCAACTAACTTGCCACCCTTATCAAAATTATTTAATAAATTTAATTTAAAATAACCAGTTGATATTTTATTTAAAATTTGACTACTGTTCTGTGCATCTTGCACTTTACCCATATAGCCCATATGATCACGAAACAAAGTACGATAGGTACGAGCTAAATACTTATGATCTTCTTGAGGAAGTAAATCAAATAATCCCTTTAAATGCTCACCCCATGCAGAAAAATAATTATATCCATGGTTCATGGCAAACACAGCACGATTGTTTATATCAGGCAAACTCTGAAAGGTAACAGAGGCTAGACGTGCCATAGCTGTCACACTACGGATGTTTGAATCAAAAGCTGCTAGTGTCGGATCAGCCGCTACACTATTCTCGCGCATAGCCTCTTTAAAATACAAATCAGCATTGCGATACCACAATTCTTTTAATGATGGATCTTTTTCTTGTTGAACCTTTCGAAGATGAGCGTAAGCTACATGAGGAGAATCACCAAGTGTGCGTGCCATGCCTATTTTATTGGCAGATCCTCTGATATCCATGAGCATAGCATCAAACAAATTACCACGCCCATACTCACGGTTATACAAAACAAAATCAGTCATACTCTTTGGCTGTAAGCGTCTTCGCGATTTATTCTGCACTGCAATTCTATCGTTAACAATCACAGATCGGGTGAATATATCACTCTCACCTGTAGTGATACCATCATACATACCACTTAAGATTTCATCATATTCGGCTGTACCTTTCACAGCATTAGAATGAATAAGATCAAAGTGCTTATCAATCCATTCTACCCAACGTTTTTTAGCCGGATTGGGATTAAACTTACCTTTTGTTTTAGCAAGATCAATAGCGCTATTACCGCCCAAAATGATCTTGCTGGAATCATGAATATTCCTAAACCACCTATCTTCATTGATATGATTGAACGGCATTGCATTAGACATAATAAGATCAGCATTGCGTTGCGGAAAGTAAACATCTTTCCAAATAGTAGCCCATAGCTTAGCTTCTTGACTCTCTACCTTTTTACCATCATAAGCAGACGCGATCAGTAAGTCATTATCGCCACTGCTTAAAAAAGCCGTTTCTTCACGGGTTACCTTGTCAAAAACCACAGTCTCTAGTTGTTCGCGTGCCGCGACCTGGGCTGAAACAATATTATCCCCAACATTCTCATAACGTTTGATTGACATATTTTTAAGCGTTGCTTTGCCATCCTTGATGCGCTCAGCCATGTGCTCAACCTTCATCGCATTGTTAGCCGCGGTCATCGTTGATTCAAAGTAGGATTTGAGGCGCTCATCATTAATCTCTTTCATGGCTGCATCAAAAGCCCTGGCATTGCTCATATTCTTATATGATTTAGCTTTTTCAAATACATCATTAACATATTCTTTTAACTCATCAGCAGAGAAATCTTTAAGTGCGCGTAATGCCTCATCAATGCAATCCTTGCTGATTTTCATTTTTGATTCCCCAATACGCAATTGATCATGTTTTTGAATATGCCTTCCGACCCTTTGAACTCATTGAATTTTTCTTTAGCAGTAATGTATTCTTTAACCGGCATATCCTTCTCTCTTCCCTCGATCAATCTATCTTGTTCCGCTAATATGATTTCAGCATCAGTAGGTACGTCATGACCTTTTTCTACTTCTTCCATTTTGATGGTTGGCTCTAACTTATCGTTGATCTTGGGTGCGGTTCTCGCTTCAAGATAACCTTTTACTTTTTCAATATCTGCTAATTTACCAATATTACTATCTGCAATATCTACTACCATCTTTGCTTGATTACGATAAGCTTCTTGTGCCAGGATTTCAGCTTCAAGATGCACGCGATCTAATAATGTTTTTGCAGGGGGCAATATCTCCGCTAAGTCAACTAATCTTTTATATGAGTCTTTTGATCTGAAATTTTTATCTAATATTTTACTTGGAAATAAATCATCACGAATTAAATTCATTTCCTCTCTAGCATCCGGAAGGTTTAATTTTTCATTTCTTAATTTAGATATCTCTTTATCGATGCCCCATATTTTTTTATGAATTGTTTCAGATTTAACTTTTTGTAATTCTGTTTTCTTGGCTTCAAGCTCATTTATTTTTTTTGTATCTTCGCCTGACAATTTTTCAAAAGAAATTTTTTTCTCTTGATATTCATGAGCGATATCTACTTTCTTTTGTTTTAATTTATGAGCGGGATTGCTGATTTTGTTCTTAGTCCGATGACCAAACAAAACAATAACATTGTGTTGTATTTTTTTCTGTACTCTTAATCCACCAGTATGTAAATAACCATCATATCCTTTATTTTCTAACGCGCCATTGAGATCAAGTAAAAATTCAGAATATTTTCTAATTCTATCAACTTTGATACTTCGCTTAACGGTCTCCAATATCTCATCAATAGTTTTAGTTGAAAATTCATCAGGTATTTCAAATCCCGTAGTTTCTTTAGATAATTTTTTTATAGTATCAAAAATATCTTTTTCAGGTTTTATTTCAACATCAATTAATTTTGGTTCCTTTTTAAATTCCAATTCAATAATATTAGCCTTAATAGGTTGGTTAGCTCTTTTCACACCACGAGCATGAGAATAACCTAAAGCAATATATTTATTATCAGTCAAATATAGACCAGGCCCATATAATGAGCTTTCCTTTGATTTTCTAATATCAAAATCATTAATATTTCCTAACTCATAACCTGTTCCATGATAAAATTCATGCTCTAAGAAATTATCAGTTGTTTGCATTCTTATATGCTTGTCTCGCTTTGAAGAAGTTTCAACGTATTTAATAAATTCAGCATTATATTTTCTAATGTAATTTCTAATATTTTCTGGAACATAAAATGGAAACTGTCCAGTATCGCCAAACTCTTTTGAAATTTCAAATATAGATTTTTGATCTAATGGAATTGATCCTTCTGGAATGCCAATATCAATATGCTCATCAACCAATCGATCTGCATCAGCTAATATCTTATTCTTATTAAGTAAATTCTTACTTATATATTGTATGTAACCTCTAACCCCATCTATTAATCCAGGTTTCGATAAAACATCATCTAACCCATTATTAACAGAAAAATCAGTAAGAGCATTACGCTGCTCTTCTGGAATGCTATCAGCTAATAATCTATCTGCACTTGCAGATTGTAAATTATTTATTTGATCTTTATTTAATATTTCAAATTGCGCTGTATGATTAGCTTGATCTACAGAATGCCCTTGGGTAGATAAAAATGAAGTTGCTCTTTCACTTAAATCCGCTCTATTGTCGGCACGAATATCAGAATTATTAAGATGAGATTCTAAATCTCTAAAAAGTTTATGATCCGATAGACTGATACTACCTTCAATTAAAGCCCGATCAGCATTAGATTTATTTTTTGCCTGCTCTAATCGCCAAGCTTCGATAATTTCTTGCGGTATAGTATTATCATGAGCTGCTAAATGCTTTTCACGTTCAATTTTACCTTCTGGAGACGCTTCATATACTTCTAATTCTTTCAAATAATCATATGTATCTTGATTGATTATACCTTCTTCTAATGCTTTTTCAGGTTCACCAGGAAGAACAGGTTCCATTTGAGAAGTTGAAATGCCACGTTTACGATTAATATTAGCTTTTAATATTCCCCATGCAAATGGAATGGTGGATATACCCATCCCAAAGACGCCCCCCATCCCCATACCCTTCGCTATACCAAGAATGTCATGCTTGTTCAATTCAGCATTAAAGTTATCAACGGTAGCTTGTGGCAACATCGAAGCCGCACCAATTCCAAAACCCTGCGCTAACTTATCACCGAACAAACCCATGCTTAATGTCTGACCTTCCTTGCCTATCTTCTCAGGAAAATACTTAGCAAACGGCTCAGCAAAAACTTCAGACAAAGGACGGCGTACGATAGTGGGTGCAATCTTTCCAACCGCATAAGAGAGTGGCTTCATTGCTAAGCCACCCGCTTCACCAAGCACCCACGTAGCGGGATTGAGTGCCTGGCCAACCATATTAGCAACTTCATTAGCGCCCCATTGCACCCAGCCAACCTCTTCATTCTCATTCCCACGCTTAACAGCGTCAAACGTAGCCTTTATAGTTTGTCCTTCCGGCGATTTATTAAACTCCTCATCAAATGTTTTAGCAGCAAAAGGAACGGTTGCGACGCCTAGGGCAAAATT
>QGNH01001251.1_pt5 | contig 24141 bp, 23 predicted proteins | sample 1735481 | NCBI WGS metagenome assembly QGNH01 (sample SAMN09239004, study PRJNA386568) | Viral metagenome, whole genome shotgun sequencing project.
TCGATATCCACTGCGGTTATCGAGACCCCGCGCACAACGCGCGCGTCGGCGGAAAGCCCAATTCGTTTCACCTATTCGCTGACGGGCACAGTGCCGCCGATCTCGCTTCCAGTCACGTAAGTCTTCCTCAGGTATTCGATTGGATTCGCCTGGAATCGAAGCTCCCCTTCGACAAGGTGATTCTGGAAAAGAACTCGGCTGGATCTGCGGCCTGTGTCCATATTCAGGTCGACCGCCTCAATAAACCTCGCCGCGAAGCCTACATCGGCGGAACCGGCGCTTGCCAGCACTACGAACCAGTCGAAGTTCAGTAGGAGATCCCAATGAAAATCGATCTTCGTTCGAGTAATGCCACCATGGCAATTCTGATCGGGGGCGATCTTTTGTTCTTCGTCGCCGCAATCGGATCGTATTTCTTCCCTCAGTTGGCGGACCTCCGCAAGGAATTGTGGGGCGTTTTCATCGGTTACAACACCGGTTTGATGGTCGCCCTGAAGGTCAGCGGCGACGATCCGAAACCACTTCCTTACGCCACGTTTCCGGAACCCATGCGGTTATCGGCCCAGCCGGAGATCGAACCTATTACAGTCGATCTGCGCACAAAGAAGTAGGTCATCCGTGAGAAATGTCAACCTCAGAGAGTGCGCGATTATCACCGTGTTCGTCACGCTTTCGTTCCTATTCATCTGCCTGGGATTCGCCGCACTGTCAGTCCGAGATACAGCCATTCGCACTCAATTGGTTGAAGACCAGCTTGCGACCATCGCGTATCACAACGGACTCGCCACTCAAAAGACGATCCTACAAGCCGGCACTACCGTCAAAGCCGTGGGAGAGCATGCCGACCGAGTACTGACCGTGGCCGGTATCGCCGCGGCTGAAGCGACCAAGGTCTCGCGAAAACAGGGCGATTATCTCAACAAGGAAGTGCCTGAGTTCTTTGCGAAACTCAACAAGCTCCTGGATGGGGGGACGGATGTCGTCGCCCAGTTGGGGATGACAGTCAATACCGCCAACGAAGCCCTGAAGCCGGTCAAACCTTTAATCGAAGAAACGACCGTCACGGTCAAGGCCGCCGGAGTCTTACTTGCCAATCCCGATATCCCGCTCATGATCAGTCACGGTAACAGCATGGCGACCTCGGGCGACAAGATCGTCAAAGACGTCTCGGATTACATTCACCCGCTTGTTCACCCAGATCCGGTTCATGGTTGGAAAAAAGTAGAACGCGACATCGGTATGTCTTTCACGCTTTCCGTGAAGATACTCGAAGCCCTGTACTACAGCCATGGCGTCGGACTCCTTCCCTTTGGACCGAAACCTTAACGTGTCCTTCCCACTTCAACTTTTCTCTACCCTCTGGAGGTCTACCATGTCCGCTACTGCGACTGTTGCTGCTATTCCTGCCGGCTTCAAGAACCTGGGCCATTACATCGCCTCAGGCGCCAAGAAGTTCGTGGCATTTGTAAAAACCGATCTCGATCCCGCCCTGGCCAAGATTCAGGCCGAAGCGCCCGTGATCGAGGCTGTAACCCGGGTAGTGTGCCCGCAGGCTGCCGAGATTGAGGACAGCGCGTTCTATGCCCTGGGCATTATGGGTCAGGCTCTCGACGGCGTCACCGACGCGACGGCCGCCAACGGTATCAACATCAAGTTGGATACCGACGCCCTGGCCAAAATCAAGAGCGCCGTTGCTGCGGTGAAGACTCTGCCGGCAGCTCCGGTAGTTCCCGTGGTTGCCCCGGCAACGAAGTAATTGGACTCGCGGGCATCGGCGAATAGTCGGTGCCCGCATTTCCATTTTCAGGTGAGTCATGTCATTCTTCGGACGTCCGCTTAATCAGATTTTCGATAGCAACGTGGTGACCAGTGCTTTGTTCGGCGGCGGCCTCGGCGCGGTTGAAGGGTACATCGAAGCCCGTGCCCATCACGATGTCCATCCCTGGAGACGGGTAGCGTCAACCGCTGCAACCTGGGCTGGATTCGACGCCGCGACTGAAGTCGGCCTGAATGTCTTTGCGCCAGGTGTGCGGGGACCAGGCGGAATTCGCAGTGCTCTCGTCAGTGCAGGTATTGGAGCTGGAACCGGAGCCGTTGCCGGGTACGCCACGGCCAAAGCTCACCACGAAGATCATCCCATGGCGCGCGCTTTCTCCACAGCCGCCGGCTGGGCGGCGCTCGATGGCGCCCTGGAGTTGGGCATGACCCCGTTCCGCAGTAATAACCGGTTTCCCGGAAGTCCCGGAGGCAAATAGAACAATGATTTATCAAGGCGATTCCTACACGTTTCTCTGCAACCTGGCAAATTCCGATGGAAGCCTGCCGACGACCATAAGCACTCCTCCCAGGATTACCGTATTCAACGCCCTAACGGGAACTCCGATCGTACCCGACACCGCGATGGTAGCCGTGGCCGGAGTGAATGGGCTCTACGGCTATTCTTGGGCGATCCCTCTGACAGCAGCGAGCGGGGATTACGTGGCAATTAGCAGTTTCGTGACCAATGCAAGGAATGTTCTCAATCAATTCCTGGAGAAAGTCCGCGTGGGTGACAGTAGAATCCTGGACGTGGCCGCCAAGGACGCCACCTGTGCCAAAGATGCGACCGTCGCGCACGATACAACAGTGGCGCATATCACAGACTTGTCGGCGTTATCCCCGGCGAACAATCCAATCATCCAGCAGATCCTCGCCAAGGTCATAAACCTGCCTTCCGATCCCGCATCGAACACCGTGGTCAACACTCTGGCGCCGTTGATCGGCGACGTTCGCGACTTTGCCTTGGGATCTTGGTCCCTGGATCGCAGTGTCAATCCACAGGTAATGACCCTCTACAGGTTAGACGGGACGGTTCTAGCCACCTTCCAGAACTCGACATCGGGATTGGTCGATACCCGCCAGCACTCTTAACTCATGGCTATTCAATTCGAAGCCGCGGAATACTTTACCAAGAATCAATCCAACCTTCGGTTTGTGCAGCGGCCCCAAAAACCGTTGCCGCCGAAGGCTGTTGCTGTTTCAGGAACAGGCCTGATGATCTCCGGGCAGGATCAATACGCCTATCTTGATCTGACCGTTACTTCACCGGACACCCCGATCTGGGCCAATGCCCCTCAGTACATTCAAGCGTTCACCGTCAAGTACACGGCGAATAATGGGAGCACAGGTACCCGCACTTTCAGTGCTTCAGAACCCTTGCGTCTGGATCTGTTGATAACCGGGATGTCGTATGCGATCTGGGTATCGGTCACGGATTATCTTGGCCAGGCATCTGACTTCAGTTCCCCGATCACGTATTCAACGATCGCCGATATGACTCCCCCGGCCGCGCCGACCATCGCCGTCACAGTATTAGGGTCTGGTGCCCTGATTACGGTTGCGCAGCTCAATACCGAACCCGACTTCGCTGGTTACGACCTGTATCGCGACACTAATTCGGCGCTTAAAAGCGAACCGACTTTACTTCCTTGTGCCCATTTCAACGGGGCTCAGTACGTGGATCAGTCGCTTCCCAGTGACGGCGCGTACTATTATTTCCTGCGCGCAAAAGACGTCTCGGGTAATACTCAGGACTCTGCTGTTGTCGGTCCTACCACTTTGAGTGCCAGTGGGTCTCAAACTCCGCCGCCTGCAATCTCTCTGACCGGGGCAACCGCAGTTGCGAATACTGACGGCACGATTACTTTCAGTTTTGAGACACCGGTCGATTCGAACCTGAAGCACTACAATATCTGGCGCAAGCGCACAGGTGGAAGCTGGCTGCTCCTCGATACAGTCGTTCCCCTGGTCGCAGGATCATCATTTTCCTACGTCGATCTGGACACGGTGAATGGCAGTGAGTACGCGTATTCTGCCTCGGCCGTCGATGCCAACAATACTGAGAGCGTCTTTGACGCCGCCGGCCAAGTCACGGCCACCGCGAACGACACCACTCCCCCGCTACCGATCCCGAATTCGATCCAATACCTCGGTCAACTGGGATGCATACAGGTGACGTGGCAGGCTTCGCCTGACCCTTCCACTCAGTTTTACCTGGTTCAGTGGCGCTATGCCCAGATCGGGGCGTATTCCACGTTCAATGCCGGGATTCTTGTCGAAGGGACTTCATACACTATTCACGGGCTCATCGATCCGACAACCGGATTGGTTCCGTCACGCGATTCGCTTTCCGGGTTATTCGAAGTCGAGATTGCTGCGGTCGATGCCTCGAACAACGAATCAACGTTTGTCTCCAGTGGTCCAGCCCAGTTTCCCCAGTTAGCCGGCTACAGGGCCGCCGACAACAGCGTTCCTCCTGCGCCCGCGCTTTCAACGCCTGTCATCAATAATGACGGTTCGATCACGATTTCCTGGCTGGCTCCGACCATCAGTGATCTCTACGGGTACATCGTCGAGGAGTTGGAGACCGGCGGTTTGGACTGGGAGCAGATCCAGACCATCCAAGACAGTTCGCCAGGGCCGAAGCAGTTCTCGGCGACGGGGTTAGACCCCTACAACTTCGACCAGGTTCAGTATCGTTTCCGGGTCCGGACGCTCGACAACAGTCAGAACGTCAGTGGCGCCAACCTGCTGGACGATCCGAGTTTCACGTTGGAGACCTGGGGCTTCAGTAACGCGCCAACGTACGTGACACCCGGCAGGAACACATCCGGACAGGCTGTACGCGCTTCCGCCAATACAGGAATGACCCAGACCGTACCGGTATCGCAAGGCACCTTGTATTCCGTAAGCGGTTACTGCGCCCAGGACGTAACCACAGGGCTCTCCTGCTTGATCGAGGTCCACTGGTTAGCGGCGAATGGGTCCGAGATCTCTGTAAGCTCGGGCACGCCCCTGGCACTCGGGGTGGCCTACCAACAGTGGACGAACACTGCTCTGCTTCCACCGGCATTTGCGGTATCAGCAAAGCTCGTACTGATCTCCGACTCGGTCAATCGGAATGCAACTGCCTTATGGGATGACATCCAGTTCGAGGAAGGTCCGCGCGTCACGCCCTATGGTGACGGAAAGACAGTCTGGCTCAACGCCAGCGACACGGCCGCGCCGCCAGTATATACCTCTCAGTTTCAGGCCACCGGTCAATGGGGTTATTTCGATCTCAATTGGGTAAACGGGACCGACCCTGCATACGTCAATTGCGTGTATGAGATCTGGCGCCAGCGTCTCGCCTCGGACGCGCCGGGGTTCGTCGCCGATCCTGCTTTCGTAAAAGTCGTCGAGATCCCAGGGCACAAAGACGGAAAAGCGAATCACTGGTCAGATGACATACCAAATGAAAATGAACACCTGCAAGTCCAGTACGGCCTCCGGCCGCGCGATCGTTTCGGCAACGCTGCCGTGGATAGCGGAGGGAATCCGGTATTCCTGGCAACGTCAGCGACGGTCACATCGTTAAATACAAACGATAAGAACATCGGTACCGCAACGGCTGTACAAACTGCCCAGACTACCGCAGATACTGCCAACGCCGCCGCCGCGACCGCTGCTGCCAATGCCACAGCCGCACAGGCGACCGCCACCAGCGCACTCGGCTTAGTGACGGTCGTGGCAGCTCTACCAGTCCCGGTCTATGCCGCAGGCAAGTTTGTTTATCTGAACCAGAATGTCGGAAGCACTCTGAAGGGTTTGTATGTTTCGGATGGTAACACCTGGAGTCGGGAAGCTATTTCCACGACTCAGTTGGCTGACCAGATTATCGCCGGACAGATTGCCGCCGGAGCTGTAACAACAAACGCCCTAGCCACGGCCGGCATCAGCGTCGGGGGCGGTGGCGGGAAACCCGGTCAGTTCTCTGTGTACGACGGAGCCGGAAATCTAATTGGGTTCATTGGCGGTGCAGGAGGAGCGTGGTTCAAAACCGCAGGCGTGGGCGGTACATCTGGCAGTCCAGCTTTACTTGCGGATGCCAGCGGCAATCTGACGATGAAGGGCCAACTTTACAGCAGTTCTGGATTGATTCAGGCAATTGACACCAACGGCAACATCAAACTCAAGAATGTCCTGTGGCAGGGAACGGATGCTGGATTCTATGCTGCGCAGGTTTTCTCGGCTGCGTCCGGCGGTGGTTGGCTTGCCTACGTTAACCCATCCATCACAGTGACCGGGGCTAACCCCCTCCTTATCATCATCAACTTCGATGTGGCGCTCACTGGTATAGCCCATGCTCTCATTTCACCCAGTGCAGCCTTTGAACTGCAAAGGGATATGGTGCCAAGCTCGACATTTGGAACAACCCTCGCTATCTCTACAGTTGGAGTTAGCAGTTATGATACTCAGTCTTTCACGCACTGTACACTCACTGCCCTCGATGCTCCGGCCTTCGGACTAACTGCCGGCCTCCATAACTACAACGTGAACTGCGCCTACTTCCCCGGGGTGACTGGCGCCAATCTCCAAATCAGCAATCGCATGGTACAAATCGTCGAACTGGGGTAATTTATGCAATATGTGTTGAATCCGCCGGTCGTAATTGGCAATCCCTTTGGTGGCAAGATCCTCACGATCAACTCATTGGAGTTGGCGTCGATTCTCTTGGACTTCAGTCCTTGCCTCGCCGACGAAGGCAAGGCTACTCTGACGTTGATCCTCCTTGACCCCGTCTCGGGGTACAACGTCAATCTCCATTATCAGCAAGATCCAACCGCCCTCGATTTCTGGAACACGATTTCCACCGACATAACCCAACGCGTATTTCAGAAGTTGATAGCCGACGGCAAGTTGCCGCCCGGCGCGTTGTCGTAAGAACCTGTCCCGAGGTCAGCAGCCTATACTAAACAATCCTGAGGCGGGTCGACCCCGCCATTTCTTCTGTATGCCCCAAGTCTGTAGCGCCAATTCATCTCTCAAGGACATCCAACATGCCCAACCTGACTCCCCCATCTGTCCTACCAGTAGAAGAAGTCATTACCGAGATTTCAGCCAAAAAGATTCCGGAATGGGTACAGAAACTATTGGCCTGGATCGTCATCGGTCTTCTGACTGGCGGTACGGCCTTATCCGTGGTGCAGGTCCGTTTGAGCGGTTTGGAAACACGACAAACGCAGCATGAAGTAATGCAGCAAGAACATGAACGAGAAGACGTTCGAGACAAAGAGGCTGCTGCTAGGCAGCGGGTGACGGTTGATCAATTCAATCAGTTTAAGGACGATCTCGTTCACCGCCTGGACCGTATTGAAAACAAAGTTGATAAGTTACAGGAGAAGAGGTAAGACTTGGCGCAGGTTGGGACAATTCGATACATCTATTTCCGACTTGCTGACTCCAATGGGGTTGCTGTTACCGGTAGGGTACAGACGGATTTCTCCGTCATTTTCACACGTAATACCCTAACCTGCGCAGACACTATGGTGATCTCCGAGCTGGGTACCGGGCGCTACTTCGCCAGTTATACCCCGAGCGCCGTGGGATCTGATTATATTGAGATCTACGATTCAGGAACCGATACTCGCATCGAAGACGTCGAAACGATCGAGACTTCCGTAGATCAAGCGTCGGGTAGTGGCGAGATCGTAATCCTCGACGAGAATCAGGGTGCCCCTAACGCCCTCAAGATCACCCAGGTGACTTCTCCCGAGAAATATGTTCTGTACGTGTTCGACTCTCAGGACTGGCAGAACGGCAATCAAAGTGTTTCGTATTCCCTCGGACAGACGGGACTTAATCCCAACGGAACCTGGCAATCCAAGATCGAAGTCATGTACGGCACGTACCACATCGTCATCGTCGGTGCGACCCAGACAATCGTCATTTCCCCCTTCCTCGAAGTCACCGGGCCGACGTACAGCGACGGCACCGGAGGATCAGGTGAGCCCGGTCCCACCGGACCCGCTGGTCCGCCAGGCCAGGACGGCGATCAACTCCTAGTCAACGGCAACCCGTAATCTCGACATATCCCTAATGATTAAAGATCTGAACAGCTCGACGCCACCCGCGCCTCCTGGCGCATGCAACGTTGAATGGCAGGAAGACGCCAGTACTCCGCGCAACGTCTCCGGCCATGTGCCGGCGGCTGCCGAAAATGAACCCGGGGTCATCTCCCTCGATGGAGATGCGACCCATGTTCTGCACGGAGATGGGATCTGGCGAGAGGAAGCAACAGGTTCGTCCGACGCAGTCACGTCGGTCGCGGGTAAGACCGGGGCAGTGACGTTGGCTGAAGCTGATGTTTCCGGCCTTGTTGCCGACCTGGCTGCCACTGAAAAGAGCGCCCACAAGAGTCAACCGAATGGGTATCCGTCTCTCGACGGTACTGGTAAAGTGCCTGCGGCACAGTTGCCGACGTATCCATCAGTACCGGTTACGAGTGTCGCTGGGAAAATCGGCGCGGTCACTCTTGCTGAATCCGATATCCCCAATCTGACGGCTGATCTCGCAACCAAAGCAAATGCAGCATCGTTGGCAAGAGTCGCTACCAGCGGCGATTACAACGATCTGTGGAACAAACCGGCAATCGTCTCAACGCCGGTTACGAGTGTTGCCGGAAAGGTCGGTGCTGTCTCGCTGGTTGAAGCCGACATCGCGAATCTGATCGCGGATCTGGCCGGTAAAGTAAGTATCACCGTAACGGTAAACGGACATCCTTTATCGAGCAATATCACTATAGCGGGATCGGAGCTGGCTGGGCAGATTGCTCAGAGCCAGGTCACCAATCTGACTACCGACCTCGCCGCGCGCGCTATGTCCAGTTCGCTGGCCGCCGCGGCCTTGGCCGCCACTACGGCACCTCCCAATCAGATCTATGCAGGTCCAGCCTCGGGCGCAGTGGCAGCAACTCCGATTTTTCGCGTCCTGGCCCCCGCCGATATGTCATTCGGCGTGAATAACCAGACCGGTACGACCTACACGGTCCTGGTCACAGACAACTCCAAACTGATCGTCTTCAACAACGCCGCTGCCGTCGCGGTGACCTTACCCGCAGCCGCCACATTCCCAGCAGGTTTCAACTTTGCGGTGGCCAACCTCGGCGCCGGCAAGGTAACGATTACGCCGACGACCAGTACCATAGACACGAAGACGACGCTGGTTCTGTCACAGTTCCAGGGTGCGGAAGTCTATCAGGATAATATCAATTACGCGACGGTTAGAGGGTCCGGCGGGACTTCGATCTATACAGGACCCGTTCCGACTCCGACTGTAATTCAAAGTGGAGGAGCCAATAGCGGACTCACCTCGGGGACTTTCTACACCGCGACTAGCTGTGTCTATACTTTACCGAACCCGGTAACGCAGGGCAATCTCATTATTGTTGGCCAGGTTGGTGTAGGCGGTGCACAGTGGGGTAACCGACCCTGGACACTGCACGACAACCTTGGAACAAACTACAGTCAAGTCGTCTCCACGACCCCTGGAAATGAGTCTTGCATCCTCTGGATAGGTATCGCGGCTGCCAGCGGAGCCTGTACTCTTACGTCTGGTTGGTCTATAGGCGGAGGACCAATACAGGGTGTCGGGGCGCTGGAAGTGGCAGGATCTGCCGGCGTGGTAGATGTTACCAACGTCGGTTCCACCTATGGTAATTACATCTCCGCCAACCTAACCACAACCTACATCAACGATCTTGTAATCGGGCTCACATTCGGCGCTGAATGGGATGATACGCCAACCGTAGGTGCTGGCTTTACGATGCCAGTGGTAACCACTCAAGTCTATATCCAGGCTGGGACAAATACAGGTGGATCTCTAGGTTTGGAGTATGCCCTAAAGGCTACTCCAGGTCCTATCACCGTGTCGTTCGGCGGCAACGATGCACAGTATTCCACCATGGTGTCTGCGGCCTTTAAGGCGTCGAACAGTCTTCCCGCCGGAGCTGCTGACGGAAGCTGGTATCTCTGCACCACGACCAGTATTCTCTATGGTCCCGTAGTGAATGGAGTATGGCCTTCGACTGGATATCAGCTTCCACCGTTGACGGTGCCAGCCAACACAGTCATGGCCGGCCCGGTTTCGGGCGCGGCCGCCGCTCCAGTTTTTCGTTCACTGGCCGCCGGGGATATGGCCTTTGGGGTCAATAACCAGGTTGGAACCAGTTACGCGATCCAGGCCAGCGACAACGGCAAGCTGATCACCTTCAAGAATGCCGCGGCAGTGGCCGTGTCCCTTCCTTCTGCGGCTACCATGCCGTCCGGGTTTAACTTCGCGGTTTCTAATCTCGGAGCCGGGACCGTCACCATCACCCCGGCGACTTCTACCATCGACGGCAATGCCACTTTGGTCGTTTCCACCGGCCAAGGAGCCGAGGTCTATCAGGACGCCGTCAACTATGTCACGGTAAGGGGTTTGCTCACTGGCGCAGGGTCCGGCACGGTGACATCGGTGGCGGCATCAGTCCCGGTCGAGTTCGCGATAACCGGTTCGCCGATCACCGCGTCTGGAACACTCGCGATCACAAAGCAGACGCAGAGTGCTAATTTCGTGTGGTGCGGTCCGACCTCTGGCGTGGCGGCTCTCCCGACTTTCCGCGCGTTGGTCGCCGCCGATATGCCTCTCGGCGTGGGAACCGTGACATCGGTAGCGGTTTCGGTACCGGTTGAATTTGCCGTCAGTGCTGCGATTACGACTTCGGGTACGATCGCCATCACGAAGCAGAACCAGAACCCGAATCTGGTTTGGTGCGGGCCAACCGGCGGCAGTGCGGCGCTGCCGACGTTTCGTGCTTTGGTTGCCACCGACATTCCGGCTATTGCTGAATCACAGGTAACGAACCTGGTGACAGATCTTGCCTCCAAGGTTCCGACGACCACCAAGGTAAACGGGCATCCATTATCGGCTGATGTAGTTGTATCTGCTTCGGACATCACAACGGGTACGCTTCCTCACGGTCAGTTACCAGCACTACTGGCTGGAGACATACCAGCCATCCCTGAATCAGGGGTCACGAATCTCGTCACTGACCTCGGCAACAAAGTACCCACTTCCACAAAAGTCAACGGACATCCTCTGTCGGCTGATGTGGTTGTTTCGGCTTCGGACATTACTACAGGAACATTGCCCCACGGACAACTTCCAGCTCTGATCGCTGCCGATCTCGCCGGCCTGGATATCAGTGCTACCAAATTGCAGACGAAACCTGTCTCGGCTTCAGCTCCGGTAGATGGAAACGTACTGACTTACGTGGCAGCCAGCGGAGACTGGGAACCTAAAGCCCCGACAGGGGGACCCGGCGGCGGATCTTCCACGTTGGCCGGGGATACCGATGTCAGCCTAGCTTCACCTGCTGACAATCAGGTGCTTACCTATGTTGCGGCGGACGGAAAATGGGAAAACAAGACCCCGACAGCAGGCTCCTCCACGTTGGCCGCCGATACTGATGTTGCCATAAGTTCTCCTGCCGATGGTCAGATGTTGGTTTATGACGCCGCCTCCGGCAGGTGGAAGAACAAAGCCCCGGTGGCGGGCGGGAGCAACGCCACACAAATCCAGGGTCACAATGTCGCAGTCGCCGCGCCCTCGGATGGCCAACTTCTCAAGTGGGTTGCAGCCAATAACGATTGGGAACCGGCCACGGTAGCAAGTGGTGGAGCGGCGCCATCCCGGATTTCGACCGTCTTTCAGACGACGGCGACGCTGGTAGCGCGCGCGACCGAGAACACCTATACATGGCTCATCGGGAAAGGCTTCACCCTCTTCAGCGTGACGGTCTCTAACCCCTGTCGCCTTCGCCTGTACTCGACGGCTGCGGCTCGCGCTGCTGACGCAGGTCGTCTGGCCACTGTACCTCCCACGGCAGGAACGGCCCATGGTGTCCTTCTGGATCTAGTACTAACCTCCACTACAGGATTGACCTGGGTACTCAGTCCCGCTGTGATTGGTGGAGACGCGGCCAACCCGCCGACCGGGGCTATCGCCTACAGCGTCACCAACATGGACACCAGCAGCGCGCAGATTAGTGTGACATTGAATTACGACGTTGAGGAAGCGTAATGGCGAAATATCTATATCGTGGTAGCTCTAACAGCACCACTGCCGCAGGATTCACTAGCTGGGCTGGGCTGATAAACCCTTTCATGATAGCGGCGGGCTGGGTCCAGACCACTGATACCGGGCAAGTGAACTGGAGCAGTTTAGTTCTGCCGGGACCTAACGGCTATGTGTACGAGATTTTCAAGTCCAACGATGCTCTGTCATCTACGTTTCCTATCTACGTGAAGTTTGAGTATTACGGGCCATACAATTCCTCATACTACAATGGGACCGTATATTTGACGGTGGGGACAGGCACCAACGGGGCCGGAACACTGACCGGAAGCACAGGCAGAATGGTGCCAGTTGCAACCTCCAACGTCAATTCTGCTCTAGCTGCTTCCAACAACCTTGATGACCTGATGTTCTACGGCTCCTCAGGCAGCAACTTCTCCATGCTATTGTGGCGCACTAACTCCACTGGTGTCACCCAACCAGTCTATTATTCTGTTGAGCGCAGCAAAGACAACAACGGCAACGACACAGCCAGCTATGCTCTGGTCGTGGCCGCAGGGTATGGCAGCACTTATCAGTACACGGTCTGGACCCCTGGCATAGGATATGTGTATGGCTCCGAACCAAACGGAAATTGGATTATTTTGCTGAGTCGCAACACCACCACCGGGTATGGCAGCAACGTCGGATTGAGTCCGATCTATCCGTGGGTGGGAAAGGCTGACAACCCTGGCATCAATACGGTGCAAGGTTGGAACGGTGATTTCACAGAAGGAGCCATTGCCCAATTGTCGCTGTATGGAACCACCCACAGCTATTTCATGACGGCTGGTGATGGTATGCAAGGCATCGCAAGGCAATTCCTGAATACAACCGGGGCCGCAATGATAGGAATGCGCTGGGAGTAAATTATGGGAATTAGACAAACATGGTGTCCGTACGACAACTCAACCAACGCCGCGGTCTTGGCGTGGGCAAAGAACGGCCTGAACGCGGCTCTGTACGCTGCGGGCTGGCGGCAGACCACCGATGCCGGTCAGATCGGTTGGGGCACTTCCATCACGATTGCGAGTGCGACCTCAACAGGCGGCGTGACCACCTACACCTACACCCAGCCTGTCAGCTCAACCAATCAACCCATATTTCAGGGCATGAGCGTCACCGTGGCTGGCATGCTCCCCGTTGGATACAACGGAACGTATAACATCACAGGCGTGAATGCCGGAGCGGGTACATTTACCGTTGCCAGCACCGTCGCCAGCCCTTCAAGCCAAGCGGGTACAGGCGCAGGTTTCACGGGCTACGGAAGTGCCGCAGCTATCATGGGTTGGGAAATGTGGAGAAGTCAGGACGCTTTAAGCGCAACTTTCCCACTGTATCTGAAAATCGAATATTGGGGAAACACGGTTTTCTCCGGTGGTTATTCTCCTTTGGTAAGAATCACACCTTGTACTTCGACTGACGGAGCAGGTACTTGTACTGGCAACGTCATTGGCCCGAGTTGGGGAGGGCCGAGTGCCATGGGTAACATGGGACCGACCGTTCTATATGAGTGTGATTATTCGTGGTATGGTTCAGGCGCTTCCTTTGCCTGCTTGCTCTGGAGAACCACCACCAACACACCGAATGTCGCGCATCCTCCAACCGGCCTGCTCTGCTTCGAGCGTTCCAAAGATACCAACGGCAACGACACAGGGGATTATTGGACTTGCACTTATTCTGGTTGGGCTGGTTACGCCCAGCAAAGTATGTTTCCGTTCGGCTCGGGAGGTTTGAGCAACATTGTTAGCAACTGCCTGCCAATGATTCTTCCCAATTCAACCAGCGGGTATTGCCCACCTGCTGCTGTGGGTACGGGCACGGGGGGAGTGCAGATGTCACCTATCTTTCCTTGGGTTGGCTCCATCGGTAATCCACAAACAATGTTGTTGGGAGCCAGAGGGGTTGACGTGCAGGAAAGTCAAGTGGTGCAAATGCAATTCTATGGCACGACCAACCACAATTACCTGATGACGAAAACTTACTACCCAACATTCATGGTGCCTCCAGGGCAAACGTTGGCAGCAGCAATTACAGGAGCCATCGGCATCCGTTGGGACGCAGGAGCATAAATATGGCAATTAGACAAACATGGACTTCAGAAGTAGTGACTTCCCAATCGGCTTATGTAGCTTGGGGGAGTGATGTCAGCAATGCTCTTGCAGCGGCTGGCTGGACACAGACCAATGATACAGGCCAAATCGTATGGGTTGCCAGCGTTATTACCATCTCAGCAGCAGTCAGGTCGGGAACTCAGACCACCTACACATACACGCTGACCAGCGGCCCTGCGCTTCGCATTGGAATGAGCACCACGATTACCCTCATGGGTGACACTGGCAACAATGGTACCTTTGCCATCACAGGCTTGGGCACTGGCACGTTCACCGTCACAAACACCAACGGCGTATCCAACACCGGACAGTCCGGCGTCGGCACTAACACTGTGGTTGCAGCGCCAACAGCACCTGGACAGACCGCTGGATATGAAACGTGGCAGTCTAACGATGCACTTTCCAGTATCTTTCCCATTCGAATAAGGGTTCTTTATTACAACAGCACCACCCAATATGCGGCCACTCTCCAAACGGGGTGGACGATTGGAACTGCGACAGACGGTGCTGGCAATCTTCTTGGGGTAACGACTGGTGGTTTCTGGTGTTATGGCACGCAAAATGGTACCTCCAGCCAAGAAAATGATTATTTCTGGTATGGCACCCAAGGGGGTAACTTCGCTGCCATAATGCAGCGCGGTCACGTTCAGGCTGGTGAGATGGTGGTCATTGAGCGCAGCCATGACCCCACAGGGGCCGATACCGCTGAATATGTCACTATCTTTGGGTCGGGAGGCGGCAGCACTCGCTGGAATGGTTTCAACTCTTTAATACGGCTTTCTGCCACGACCTATGTGGGGGGACCATGGGAGCAATATATGCTGCCCTGCCTGATTCCCAGCGACCAGGGAACCGCGGGCGTTGGCAGCACGGTAGTCGGCGGGAACGCCGTAATCTCCCCGGTTTGGCCTGAGGTCGGTAGAATAGCAAACCCCATGAGATTGCTGGCCGTTGCTCACTATCCAGAAGTTGGGGAAGGCACGATTGCCCAAATGACGCTCTACGGCGCGACGCAGAGCTACATATTCACCGCCAATCCCTGCATTTGTTACAACATGGCCCCAACAGCACAATATGGCCACGCTGTCAACGGCGGGCTACTGGGCATTCGCTGGGACGCAGGAGCATAGATGGCAATCACTTTAGTTCAAGCCAAACCCGTAGTTAGTTGGACCAGTGCGGCATACACCAGCAACGTCACGGCAGGAAACCTCTTGGTTTTGGCCTATATTTCCCAAAACGCACCTGCCATTACCCTCACCGATACTGTGGGCACAACTTGGTTCTCTGCGACAAGCAACCTAGCCAGCGGCTACATAGAAGTTTACCTGTTTTATGGATTTGCGGTCGGCAGCGGGGCCAACACCATCACCGTCACTGGCACCAACGCAAATACGCAGTTGTTAATTGCGGAGTTTACGGGTTTCGCTTATGGGTATCCGACCTGCCGCATGGCAGCCATTTGCAACAATTGGCAGAACGTTCCGGCTGGTAACTACAATCTAGACCTAACGACAACCGGGTACTACGTGGGGCCACCAGTTGGGACGATTCTGCCTTGTGGTCCTGGAGGTATAGTCTTAACTGCTGTCGGCGTCTATGACGGTCAGGCCCACACGTTTACGGGAGCGGGCACGCCTGTGTATTCTGTCGCAACCCAGAACTTCTCCGCTTCTGAAAACAGCGCAGCCTTGCTCTACTATGTTCCAACAGTGAATGGAGATTACCCCTGCACCGTGACATCTTCCCCGCTTGCGTCTGGTGTACGCTGGGCTTCGGCACGCTGTTCCATTGTGCCATGTGTTCCACAGGTCACTGACGCACACGTACCCTCAATTAAGCAGCCCACCAATCGTTTCATCGCAGGGGATGCAAACCTTAACAGTAGAGTTCGGCTTAACGGAGTACAAAACCTCTTGGCGCCTTTAGTGACAGCGGCTAATTGTCCGGTCAATAACAACGGGCTGAGTCGTGCTTTCAAACCACCCAACCCACTGAGTGATGTTAACACCACGGGCGTGGGCCAAATCTTCCCGACAGGGTACACCAGCAATGGTGACAAGTTCACGATTAACGGGACCTAAATGTCTAACATAAACTTCAACAGTTCAGTGCCCGCGCCTTTGCCCGGATACACCAACGCAGTCGTTCAGGGCGACAACAGTAACCCGCGAAACATGTCGGCCTGCTACCCCACGCCTCCGGCTTATGGGGTGATCAATGCGCAGAGCGGGACCACTTACAACGTGCAGGTTAGCGATAATGGCAAGCTGCTGACGTTTAACAACACGGCGGCAGTAGCCTTGTCCATTCCAGCCACACTTTTGTTGATTTTTGGTTTCAATGTCGCAGTCACCAACCTCGGGGCAGGTACGGTCACCATCACACCTAGCAGCGGAACCATAGATGGTGCGGCGGCTCTTGCTTTGGGCGTCAATCAAGGCATTTCTATCTACCAGGATGGCATCAATTGCTGGACTGTGCGTGGCCAGACACTCTGGACACCAGACCAGCCGCCCACTAACCCAACTCAGTGGGACGACGAGTTCAACGCCTCCACGCTCAATCCTAAGTGGACAGTGAGCAGCAACAGCTTTACCTCTTACAACATCAACACCACCATTCCCTCCATGCTCTATGGTCTTGCTCCAGCAAGCGCCACAGACTTGCAGTTACAACAGGCTTTCGTACCGGGTTCTACCGACTTCCAAATCAGAGTGTGCTGGCATGCTGACCCTCGCTGGGGTCACCAAGGGGTTGACTTGGCCCTCTATGACGCTACTGGTGTTAACGCCGTCCGCATGAATTTTGAAGGTAACGGCTCCAGCTCCGCCAACTATATTGATTACGCCTACGAAACCACCAGCTCGTGGACTTGGACGGTGTCACCACAAACGTTGTATTCAGGCGGAAAACTCTACATGCACATGCAACGGCGCAGCAACACCTATTGGGATTTCTTTTGGTCTCAAGACGGCATTGCGTGGTGCAACCTCGCCCGCAGCTTCAACAAGAGTTTCACCGTGGCGAATCTGGCGGTGGATTTCAACAACAACGCCACTTACGCAGGCACCTATGCCTGTGATTGGGTTAGGGTGAGCACAGCCGGGGCGTATTTGCTCGTGTAAGGCATATCGTTCCAGGACTCCCGGTGCGAAGATAGTGGTGGGTGTGAAGATTACGACCGACTACGGCACCAGCACCCACTTGTCGGCCATATATTTTATCTGCGCCACATTGGCGTAGAAAGGATTCTCCATGACAAACATCGTCGTAAAGATAACGCTTCCAAAAGGACTCAAGTTGATGTCTGGGGCCTTCCTGCCCCAGTCCTTGTCTTTGGAGGTGATCAGCGATCTCAGTCCTTACTATGCTTCCGTCCCCCAGCTCCGCCTGGAAGGCGGCCCGTACATGGACAAGCTCAAAGACACCACGATTGCCGCGATGATTTACCACATCAGCGGTCAATCCGATCAGTTGAATGATCGGCCGCCAAAGCTCACCACGAAAGAAGGAAAACGCTTCTACGCGGCCCGGAACGATTACGTGATCCATGCCGCCTGCTATACGCTCTTAGTTAATCTCTCCGGTCTGGTCGGCTACACCGGCGGCCACGTTCTTGGCAATTTCAGCGTCACCAAACAACGCGGCGAACCGGGGAGCGGATTCAGCGCCAAGCTGAAAGACCTCCAGCAGGGGATCGACGATTACAAAGTTGTCGTTGAGTCTGGCGGAAAAGTCATCCCCGGTGGTCATGCCATGTTCATGATGGCGGCCAAGGGGTTGTTCGACTCCGAGGTAGCCCCAGGACGAGAATGGTTGGTCAGCGGTATGGGTGCTAACTCCGTAACTCCCGAGTGGTATTCGGGAACGGGTGGAAGGGGAAAGCCCATGAAGTTCTTCATGTCCCCTGTTGTGAACATCCATTACATCGATCAGCGTTTCATGAATCCGATTATCAATCCGGCGATTCGAGGTTAATCATGGGATATTTGGACAGTCTTTACCCGCAAGTTCCCAACATCGACGGTCGGGATCAGTTTGAACGGCTTCTCCGCGGTGATGTCGGCGTGATCGCCATCGGCCGCGACGCCATTCTCCGCCGCATGACAGACCAGAATTGCGCCTGCTGGGACGGAGTCACGGGCGGCCCGATGGCCTTTTGTTCGTACTGCTTGGGTGAAGGTTTCACCTTCATGGAAGAAATGATCCAGGTCTTCGTGGCCGACGGCACGGCGCCACTTTACAAGCCAGGCGTCCTGGGATCAGGTCAGTATCCCTGGGTGAACTGGGGCATTGCAGATCCATCGAAGTCCACGGGATTCACATCCTGGTTCTATTTTCCGAACTACGAGCGGTACACGTTTCGCGAACAAAAGCACTTCGATAAACTTCTTTTGCTCAAAGTCGACGGCGAGGGCGCCACGATGTATCCGCAGGTTACGACCGCTAAATTCAAGGTGATGAACGTCATTCCCCGGCACGGCGACAGCGGAAAAGTTGAGCACATTGAACTAGCACTTGAGAAAGAGAATGTTTAAGATAGAAAGATAATATGCACTGGACACAGCGACCGGATGCTGACGAGATTCGAAAGAGAATATCTGTCAATAGAACTGGAAAAGGATTAGGTCCAAGAACCGAACAAGAAAAAGAAGCAATTCGCGTGGCGACTCTAGGTAAAAACAAAGGGAAATAACGCACACCGGAACATCGAAGGACGATCAGTGTAAAACTTACTGGACGTAAATTAAGCAATGAAACCCGCTTAAAGATATCAAAGGCAGCCCAGAATCGAGATTTGTCCAAAACGCTTCATTCTTCAGCATCCCGAGCAAAGGCGGCAGAATCAAACAAAGGAAAGATACCCTGGAATACTGGTCAGCCTATGCTTCCCCAAACGAGAGAGGCATTGTCTTTGTCTGTTAAAGGAGTTCCAAAATCCAGGGAACATCGATTTAAAATGTCAATTTCCCGTCAGGGTGAGAATACCCCGCACTGGTGGAAGGGTGGAATCGCCGAACAGAACCAGCGCGAACATCAGCGGGAAATGCATCGTTTTCGATATAAAAACTGGCGCGAACAGGTGTTTGAACGGGATCACTACCGTTGTGTACTGGAGGATGAGACCTGTTCAGGGCACTTACATGCAGATCACGTTAAGTCATTTCGCAATTTCCCAGACCTTAGATTCGATGTAAATAATGGACAAACCCTCTGTAAACACCATCACGAGCAGACGCCAAACTACGGCGGTCGGGTATTTATTCAGGAACTTGTTACTGCGACTCCTATACTAACCACCACTGCTGAGTAAATGCTGAGTAAATCTCTGCATTGGAGACGGCATGGCTGGTGCTTTTGATCTGCCGCTTCTCCGGTCAAGTCTTCCGGCAGTTGACATTGATGGGTTCTTTCGCGCTGTCGGCGAAACCTTCACCACCGAACTGAATCTGGCAAACGTTGCGGAAGCCAATCGGCCTCTTTATTTAGAAGAATGGCCGAAAGAACGACTGGCGAAGCCCGGAATTCCTTTCGATTTCTTCGGTTATCACGTAGTTCTCTCCCGGCGCGCGTCGACCAGTAACCAAGGGTATCGCGCTGCCAAGGGATTGACCCTGATCGAGCAGAAACCCTCCCGTACGAATGCAGGGTACACCTCGTTCACCTTCGGATGGTTGGAAGAGGCAGTCGTGCAGTTCACGGTGTTTGCCCAATCCAATCGCAGGGCCACGGACTTGATGAAGTGGTTCCAGGCCCTCGTCACGAAGTACCACACTATCTACGACTACTTCAAAGCGCGCGGTGTTAATTACTTCGTATTCCACCAGCGCCTCGAAGACGGCATCGAGAAAGCCGAGAATCAAGATCTTTACACGCGGCGATTGCAATATGTAGTCCGCGTACAAAACCTTCTGACGTTAGAGGCGAAGAGCCTCGAATCGCTACAACTCAACGTGGGACTTAGGAAAGACGGCGAGATCGACACGATTACGCTGCCGGTTGCTGAATAACCCACACCACTGACTTTTGGAAAGGACCAACATGCCCTTCTATCAGAATATGCCCGGCGTTCAGCTTTCCACGCTGGATGGCGGTCTGCGTGTCACATCTACGCCTCAGGCGAAACCCACTTTCGTTCTGGGTACGTCTCCTCAAGGGCCTTCCGGAATCGGTGTTAATGTAACCGATCCGACAGTGGCGGCGACCTTGTTCGGCACTGACGGAACCCTTATCAAGGCGATGTACGAAGTGCTGTTGCACTCCGATAACGTCGTTCTGTTCCGAATCGGTACTGCTCCTGGCGTCCTGACCGGCGTCGGCAAGACTGCAACCGAGGCGGGCTTCACTCTGACTCTCGGGCAATGCAGCGCGGATGCGGGTACCCGGTATGCCATCTGGTACTCCAACGGCGCTCTTTATCTCTGGCTGGACGGCAATCTGGTCTTAGTCCAGGACGATGCCAACGATGCCTACCTCGATTCAGGCGACAGTTTGATGAACGGCGCTTCGGTAGATGGCCTGTTCCTGGGAGTCCAAAGTGGACTGGCTTTTGTCGATGGTCATAATTATGTGGTTGGGGATCAGGTGAAACCCTCCACGTACACCGGCCTGAACTACAAATGCACGGTTGCTGGCGCGGCCGGCGTTGCAGAGCCCGTATGGAACAACGTCATGGGCGGCGCTACGGTTTCAGGCACCGCGACTTTCGTTGCGGTTCAGCCCAGCTTGCCGAATCTGGCTAATGCTCTAACGGTTACCGCTGCCTGTGCAGTTGCCACCCAAGGTACCCTGGTAGCTCCGACCTTCACTCCGGCTGTTGACGGCCTCGGACTTGATCTGCGGGAAACTTACGTGGCGCAGGACGCTGCACTGGATCTTCTGTCGATTCAGACCGTGCCTCAGATCTACTGCCCCAACGCCCTGGCCGATGCACCGAACGTCGCCTTCTACGTTTCCACAGATCCCACCACTGCCAGCAACAACCCGGCCACGAACGACGCGCTTGACTGGTTGAAGACCACCATCGACCAGTACGGCAACAAGACGTATTCGTGGGCCTCAATTGCCCATGCGACTTTCCTGGGAGCGGCCGATCGACTGGCCCAGGGCTATCACGAAGTCAACTTCGCTTATCAGCTCGCCCGCTTCGCAGCGGCACAGCAGGAAGTCCTCGGAGGCTGCCTAGCCTTCATCGGAACGAATGGTCCGGCGTTCTATAATGGCGGTTCTTCGACCTCGATGAATAAGTTCGATCCGGCTTCCCTGAAGAAATGGGTCGGCGTTCTGCCAACCTACGACGTCAATGGGAATGCGATTACGTGCGGTAAAGGCCTGCTCGGTCTTCCTTACTTGGTCGGCTGCACGTCCTCGAAGTTGAATCCCCTGTGCGTCGATTATGCCAGCGGACATCGTTCTGCTGGAATGTTCGAGAACGATTCGAACGAGTATGACGGCGGACAAGATCTCGACAAGAATGGCAACCCGATCGACATCGGCGCGTACGTTCACACAGTCGGCGATATGCAGCTCATCAGTTCCCGGTACGCGTATCAGTATGCCAGTAACATGGCGGGCGTGATCGCGGGTCGCGCGGCTGGTCTGGATCAGAAGTTGGGACTCACCTACAAGACGTTGAACGGTATCACGCAGGTGTGGTGGCCGAACTTCGGAATGATGGACTCCCTGACCTTCGCGAAAGTCAACGTGCTTCGTGGCGACGAAACCACCCCGACCATCTTGCATGACCGGACTGGCGCGATGGCGACAAGCGACTGGACCCAGTTGTATCGCATGAACCTGAAGTTCTTGGTCTCTGCGATCGCGTTCTCCGAAGGCAAGAAGTTCATCGGAACCAACGCCATCAACGGGCTGCAACTGGCTTCTATGAAGACAGCCATGGACGCCGACGGCGACGTTCTGAAGCAGCGTGGTTACATCACGGCCGTGCAGTTCAATCCGTACACCACGGCGTCGGATGCACGCATTGGATCTGCTACCTGCGACATCACGTTCCAGGCACCGGATCAACTCTGCCAGCTCAAAACTTCGATCGGCATCACTCGCTAATCTTCTTCCCTCCAGGTGAGCAACCTGGAGTTGTTCGGTGGGAGTCGCCAGGCTCCCACTGAATTACGCCCTTCCTAAGTTTCCTTCCTCCGGCACATGTCTGCCGATCTCAATAGGAGTTTTCCAATGTCCCTGCTTGGTCAGAATGTGGGCGGTGTCCTTGAATCCGAAGTGACTCGTTCCTACAACTCGTTCTCGGGATCTGACATTCGTTGCCAGATCGGTCAGTACCAGTTTGCAGAGTTGCAGGCCGTAAGTTATTCAGTTACAAGGGAAAAAGCCCCAATTTACACTCTCGGATCTCCCGACGTGCGTTCCTTCTCGCGCAACAAGCGTGGCATCGCCGGAACCCTCATCTGGGTCAACTTCGATCGTCATGCCCTGTTGAACCTGGTCAACAGTCTCGGAGGTACGTTCATCGCCAACATCGATGACATCCGTCCTGAGTTCCAAACCGATCAGAATGCCTTCCTGTCGCAGAACGCGATCTATCAGGGCACCCTGGTTCGGGACAGCGGCCAGACCGCCGGCGCCACCATCGATCAGATGGATACGATCATGACCTCCGTCAGCGGCATGAAGGAAGAAGCCAAACCCTGGTACTCCGACCAGATCCTGCCCTTCGACATCACCCTCGCCGGCACCAACGAACAGGGCGCGGCCACGACCATGAAGATCTTCGGCGTCGAGATCCTNNTCGATCGACGATGCCGTGACCGAGATGCAGGCGACCTTCGTCGCCCGCTTCGTCGAGCCCTGGCAGGCCGTGCAGTCGAGCTTTGGCGGCGGCATTGGCGGCGGCACGAACTAATTCATCCCGCCGGTCGTTGTACCGGCGCCCCCGACCTTAGGGGCCGGGCTACTCCGACTGGACCGCTGAAGGCTTTGGCACACGATCCCCCGTGTCCGATGCTTGAGGCGGTCTTTGTCTTGGGCCGCACATAATGCCAACCCCACTTCCCATCCCCGATAGTTCGCAGGACCTCTTCTCGTTCGGTGCCTTTCCCGTTGAGTCAACCTCTTCTGCTGCGACCTTTACCATGGGTCTTGGTAGTGGATTCCTTCCTAAATCTCCTGAATTCAATGCAACAGAAGCACCGCCATCCCCGACGGAGACGGCGCAGGCGCTCGCGACATCGTCGCGAACTACCGATACGGCCGCGCAGACCAGTGTCTACGATGCCGCCGGTAACATTGTTCCTACACCAGGAACCGCTCCTATCGATCTGGGAAGTAATACTGTCCTGAGTTTTGATCCGGATACACTGGCCGGACGCATCACGCCCGCCCTGGCGGTGAGTGCGCAAGCGCAATTTGCCAACCTTGCTGACGGCGGGAAACAGACATTTACCGGAAGTGATATCCGGTTAATGATCGAGATCGCAGATCCACTTGGACCTCAGCGATGGTCGAAGCAACTTGTCGAATGCACCACGATTACGGTCTCGGTATTCCGTGTAAAAGATCCCGCGCGCGCTTGCGGATATATTGGAGCCAAAGGATATTCCCGCGGCGGCCGCACAGTAGCCGGAACCTTGGTCCTGACCCAGTTCACCCAGGACGTCTTGTTTGAATTCCTCTCTGCATTCGCCCTCCGAGACAAATCCAAAGACACGAGTTACGCCAAGATCGACCAGCTCCCTCCGTTCAACATCACGATGATCTTCACTAATGAATCGGGATACGCGAGTTTCCGAAGATTATTGGGCGTCGAGTTCGTGTCCGACGGAACCGTCTACAGCGTCAATGACGCATTCAGCGAAGAGACTATCAGCTACGTGTGCGCTGATTTCACCACGTTGATGCCCATGTCTCTTTCCAGTTTGATGAATCCGCCCAGTACGACATCGGCGTCGACTTCGCGGGAACGAACGGTATCTGATGTGATGCAACCCCCGGCCGACAAAACCCTACCGGAAACAATGAGTGTATAAGCGATGGCCTATCAGGTAACAGTCTCCGATGCCTCCACGCACAGTCCGATCTCAGGTGCCAGTGTATTTGT
>QGNH01000178.1_pt2 | contig 24130 bp, 30 predicted proteins | sample 1735481 | NCBI WGS metagenome assembly QGNH01 (sample SAMN09239004, study PRJNA386568) | Viral metagenome, whole genome shotgun sequencing project.
GCACGCTTTTTCAAAAGCTCGAACCAGCACCAGGCAAAAAACAGAGTTAATTTTTTCTTATCCACAGCATTAGCGAATGTCGTAGTCATCTTTCGCGCGCGGGTTGCTCTGATCGAGCACCTGGATAGGATGATAAACGGGGGGCTCTGCGGCCTGCTGGCTCTCCAATTCCATCCGCGCCGAATCTGCCTCTAGGGTATGGGCCTCGGCAAGCTGGTTGTCACTATACATTTTGCGCGCTTGCAGCGCAATCAGTAAAGCGATCCGGCTGCGCAGCGGGACATGATCAAAGCGCGAGGTGAAAGTGGGGTTGGTCCTGCGGAATGCAATCCGCGCCCAATTGCACGAGCGGTTGAGTTGAATGCGACGGTATTGTGGGAGCGTTTCATCCGGTTCCATGACCGTGAGAAGGGTGCCCGTCGCACCAGACGCATCGACAGTCGATAACTGAACACTCCCAACCGTGGGCTCCTTGTAAAGACCCGTAATCCGGGCAATATCGGGCGCGCCAACATCAGGAATTGCAGCCCCGTAGATCGTGGGGACCTGGTAGCCGTTGATCCATGCGCCTGAGCTATCCTGCCGGCGAAGGACATTGCCCCCGGCATCAAAACCATAGACCAGAACCTGCTTTCCATTGTCAGCGGGTGTCTGGAGATGCGCCACCAATTTTGACGGTTCCACCAACTCCCGGTAGGTGCAATGGAACTTGCCCTGATCTGCCCATCGCCATTCACAAATAGTCCGGCAATCCCCCGGGCCGTTCAGGTGAAATGAAAACAACTGGCTCACGCCCAGCGCCGGCTGGCCGCCGATGTTCACCGCGATCACTGTGTCCACTTCCCGCGGGAGGGCAATGCAGCGCCGCCCGCAGCCCGCCGGATTATTACAGATGGTGCCTTCATTGCAACTTCTGCAACCTTGTGTGCAGATGTCAAGGAAACCCTTCCAGCCCTCAAGGTCCTCCTTGTTGGCTATCAGCGACACGGAGTCGCCCAACCAAGTGAAGAGCTTCTGGTCATCACAAACCCCAATGATCTTGCGGGCTTCCTGGTATATGTCATCAACCCTGAAAATAACGCCTCCTCTTATTAGCGGTCAGTTTCCTTGCCCAGCGCGCGGGCGATGGTGTCGAGCGCTTTTTCGGCGTCCGTGCCCGGCCCTTCGTCATCGCCCTCATCGTCGTCCTCATCGTCCTCTTCAACATCCCCGAAACATTTCACCTCGATGGTGCATTCATACCAGTGCTTTCCGTTAGGAAGCACTCGGCTGGTCTCCGAGGTCTTGCAGAAGCAAATCTCCATGCTGCCCTCATCCGGCAGGTCCAGTTCTTCCGGCCCGGAGTAATGAAAGCTGGGATAGTGCTTCCCGTCGCTGCCTTCCGAAGCCGAGGTCATCGACCCCATCCCAAGGTTGCCACCGAATTCTTCCTTCGAGCTAACGCCCAGGTCCGTATGATCATGTTCTTCGTCCATAAGTCAAGTTTCGTTTGGGTCCGGAAAGTTCTTCACCGTCAGTTTATACTTCGGAGCGCCTATCGTCGTTGTCCCGCCGCGCTCGCTCTTGCACCTATGAGAAATCTTCGTGACCCGTTCATGGTGAACTGGAGTCTGCCCACGGCAGCTTTTCCCGATGGTTCCTAAGCAATGCGGACCCATGATAATGTGCCCGCGTTAATTGTTGCCCAAGCCAGCCCACCAACGTCCCCCACCTGCGGCGCGACCGCAATCCCCGCGATGGCAAGAGTCTCTCCAAGCCCAGCGTAACACACCGCGTTGACCGTTACTTGTTGCGACTGGACCTGGGCCGTGTGCGTGAAAACAAAGGCGGTGAAAGTCTCCGAGCCCGCTATATCCACACTCGTCGTGGTATTCTTCAGCTTGAACTTGGCATAGACAAGCTCGGGAGCGTTGCCGGTCTGCGCGGTCTGAATAGTGGTCGTCACCGGGATTGTTGCCGTCACCAAATAGGTTCCGGATTCCGGGGCATTAAACTCCAAAAGCAGGCCGCCGAAGTTAAGGGAACCATAGGCGGTAGCGAGACTATAGGGAGCACTTGCCCCCGTGGCATAGACATACCCGTTCTGCGCCGTGATGTTTGATCCGGGTGCGCCTTGCACACCGGTAAGCCCGGGGGCTCCCTGATCCCCCTTCTGCCCCGTCGCGCCCTTAGCGCCCACCGCATTGGCTCCCGTGGGGATCACGAGAGACCCAGGCTGCACGTAGGACACCAAATTCGGCGCAGCCACCTGGAACGTCGCGAAAACAATTCCGCCCGGAAGAACCGCAGTCACGAGATAATAGCCGGAGCCCGCAATGAAAACGTCCATCCCGGCCACAATCGCCGGATTGGGGTCCACCAAAAACTGAACCAGAGGATTCTGCGGCGTGGGCTGATTGAAGCCCTGCGTGACCACTGTGAAGGCGTTTGTTCCCCTCTGGCCTGACGCACCCGGGACACCCGGATCGCCCTTCAGACCGCCCAGGCCGTCCCGGAATAGCCGAAGGAAATAACAAGCCAGCCCCTCGTCAACTCCCCGGGGATTACCCGGAAGACCAACATCTAGCTGGCACGGCAACGACCACGTCACCACGCCGTTGATCTCCGTTTTTACCACCGTTCCGAAAAACTGAGTGGTGAAATTCTCGATCTGGCTGGGGAGAGATTCGCAGCGCGCAGAGTTTTTAGCACTGTGGCCGCAAGGGTTGTTGCAGCCCAGGCTCTCTCGCCCACAGGAGTCAATCGGATTGGGATTCCGGTTCTCCCCGCAATTATCGCAATTCTTTGTATCTCCAGGCATAGGCGCTATTTAGTTATGGCCGCGACAGTATTCTGAGTCGTCTGATCCTGAGCCTTCATCTGATTGGTCTGGAAGGCCGTGAGAATTTTGCTTTGCAAGCTCTGATCTCCCGAAAACTCCTTGGTGACCCAATCCTTGAAATCCTCACCGCCTTTGATAACCTGCGAGAAGCCAGCAGCAAGAGTGGATTGCGCCACATTCACAACACCGAGCCCGACCGCAGCGCCAGGGTTGGTCACCGCGGCACCCTTGAGCAGAGTCTTCGCCGCCTCGTAAAGGACCAACAGCACTAAGAAAATCCCGCCGATCCACAAGAAATATGGCACCTGAATGAGGCCAGTTCCCTCGATCTTCTTGCCGGCCACCTCGTCCTCTGCCTTGGCAAACTTCTCCACCTTGTAGTCGTAGGCCCCCATTGCCGTAGTTGCCTTGTTAGCCAAAACATCCGCCGTAACCGTGGGTATCTTCTCCGGAGGCCCCGCTACGACCATTGCCGCCTGAGTCAGCTTCATCGTATCCGTCGCCGGGGCAAGGACATTCGTGGTGGTGTTCTCTTTCAGAGCGGCTACTACAGTCTCCGTCGCCTTCTCGTGCGACTGATAAATCGCCTCCCGCTCAAGCTCCTTAAGCGCCGGACTCTGCTCCGGAAACACCTGGGTCTTCTTCTGGAAAAGCTCCACCGATTTCGGAACCAGTGTGCCCAAACAACCCGTCAACAAGACGAGAGCGAGTAGCGCTGGTATGATACTTTTGATTTTCATTTGACAAAACCCTTAACAAGGCCAATTAGCGACAGCGCCAGCCCGAGCAACGATACAATTAAAGCCACATTGACCGCGGATTGGGACGCCTTTCCTTCAAGATTAGCTTTAGACTCTCTCAACACCCGTAGGTCCTTTTCCACCGAGGTCATAAATACCTCGTGTTCGCTCTTAGTAAAGAAGGTTCCCGCCTGGTCTTTCAACTGCAACCGAAATTCGTTCATCGACTCCAGCCGCTTTTCAAGCATAGCGGCTGACACCTCCGAGGCTGCCCTTGTCTCCCGCAGCAGCCTTACGTCCTCAGTGATCCTGTTTGTCTGAGATTCGTATTCTGAACGAGGCACAAAGGTTCCCGATTGGTCCTTCAACTGCGCTCGGAGTTCGTTCATTGATTCCAACCGTTTATCCATCAGTCCAGCCGCAACGGTAGTTGCTTTATCCAGAGCAGAAATCTTGAAGTCGAGCTGTTCTCTCAATCCCTCAAATCGCACATCATCCACGTTTCTGTGCTCCAGAAACTTTTCGTCAACATACTCTCTCAGTGTGATTGTATCGAGCTTGGACATGGTAACCAAATTTTTTTTCCTCAAAAAAGGGAGCGGGCAGTTGCCCGCCCGCTCCCAGTGTTCCCACCTGATGAACGGCTTCAGCTAGCCTCAGACCCCGAACGCCGGGGGCCGCGTGTCAAAGTGGTCCGTGGTGGACCCATGCACGTTAGGCGTCTCATTGTCGCCGCACACCCCAATTGTGGTGTAGTTGAATGCGCCACTGAAGCTAGAGGCTCCTGTGGTGATGCAGTTGACCAACCCCAGGTCAGCGGTGCAGCGCTGATACAGAAGCGGGACAATGTGCTGCGGACGGAGGGGCCGATAGGCGCGAGTAATCTGATACTTGTGCCAACCGAAGTCACCCCATTGGTTGCACTGATTGTCAACCTGGTAGTGCCATTCCAACTCGCCCATGTGAAGCTGCGGGGCGAACTTGAAGGAGCCCTCGCCGACATACTTCTCAGGCACGAGCCGCTCGAAGCTGCCATCAGCAATCAGAACGCCAACTTCATAGGGCGCGCTGAGCCAAGCCGGATTCGGCTTCGCGAACGCGGTGCCTCGGGCCGGGTTGGACACAATGGTCACGGGGTCAATCAGGGCCAGAGTGCCGTCCGGGTTGAAGCCCGACGCGCGCAAAGGACGTTGATCCACACCGAAGGCAATGCCGCGATAAGCGGGGGACTGCTCGAAGCTGTAAGCGGTCAGCGTGGTTTCGCCGAGCTTATAGCCACCAGTGGTCAGACCGATCATCACGTTCTGAACGCCCACTTCCGAGCGGAAGTATTCGACCTGATCCGCGCCGCCGATGAAGCGATAATGCGGCATTCCCTGATCCTGCGAATACCACTCACCGAACAGGACTTCCCGAACATAGCGGGCGATATAGTGCAGCGCCTTGAAGGTCATGGGACCCGTGGGGAGCAACGGAGCGAACTTGACGCCGAGGTCCGTCTCCAGCCCGCCGGTAAACAGCGAGTTGAAATCGTAGTTGGCGTTTGCGGTGAACTTTGAAGCGCTCCGCAGATACAACTGGGCGCGGATGTCAGAGTTGATATACTGGGTCACCAGCTTCTTCAAGCTGTCTTCGGCCATGACGTAAGAGCCCTTGAAGGCCGAGTAACCTTTCTTGACGCAGATATTCGGACCGCGGCCACGGAAACTTTCCAGCCGGAGGTTGAATTCCACGGTGTCAGTAAGGTCCTGGATGCCGGTCTGACCACAGATTTCAGTATCACAGACAAACGTAGGGATCGCCAGGGAATCCCCAGGCGCGGCCTGCATCTGAACGATTGACCGAATTGCATCGGACGTGCCGGAAGGAAACACCCCGCCATTAATGACGTTCATATAGGGTGAGTTGGCTGCCAGAGTCCGGGCAATCGTGCCAACTATGCGATTGACATCTTTGCTCGCGATGTCGCTGAGATCACTGGGGTTATCACAAAAAAAAGCTGCCATAAGTGTTCTTTCTATCTTGGCGGGATTTACCCGCACTCATTTATTGACCGTCGCGCTCTTGGCCAGCGAGCGAACACTTTAGGGCCGTCCCCTGGGTATCAACAGGAGGGCTTTAGATACCAAAGAAACAGTCGCGGGGAACTTGTCCGGCGTCAACTTCGATCCCGGGTAATATACGCATGCCGATCCCGAAGAAGCTGATCGAGCACCTCGCGCCGCTTGATCGAGTGCATGAAAACAAACCCCTGTTCTCTCACGAGCTTTCCAAGGATTTCGATCCCGCACGGGAGCGACGGGTCCGTGCTACAGCTTGCCCCATCCGGAAACCCCTTGTAGGGCCATCCGGCCTTCACCGCAAGCTGAACCATATAGTGATCAATGAAAGGCATAACGGGGTTGGCCTGAATTCCCTCTGCCGTGGCCAGCAACGCCTCGATGGTTTTTCGGGACAGGAAATATGGAGGTTGAAAGGCGACATTCGGAAACCCAGGAGGATAAGCAACAACATGCTCCGGGATGGTGTCTATCACCAAATTCGACCAGAGAACGTCCGGCTCCTCGTAGAGATACCCCGAAATATTTGCCGACAAACAGACCGAGTCAGCATCATGCACCAGAAAAAACTGCTCCGGAAAAGTCAAGAGAAGTTTCAGGTGTTCCCGCTGCCGGTCGAGGGACTCCTGCCCAATGTAGGCGCGCTTCCCCGCAAATCTATTCTCGATCCCTGGATACCGAATCTCGGCGGGGGCATCACCCGGAGAAAGAACCACCACCGGACAACCATGCTGAAGATAGTTGTCAAGCGTTTTAATTACTTGGTGCTGGTCTCCATTGTAACAGCAAATTGCTATCCGTGTATTATGATTCATTATCTTAACTTCCTCTATCTTCCAGATAAAGAGCAGCCCGCAGGCACCGCTCAGGATCATTCTTGAGAAACCCCAAAGCCGCGTTACAACGATTGCACAACAACCCGCGAACCTCTCCCGTTCGATGGCTATGGTCAACAGCCAAGGCCATCCCCGACGTGTTAGTCTCCCCACACACCGCACACACTCCGCCTTGAGCGCGCGACATATCCCGGTATTGTACCTCAGTGATTCCGTAGCCTTTTAGCTTTTTTCTGGTGTATTGTGCCGACATCTTCTCCGGGTTTCTTTGTCTCCACCGCATCGTGGACTGACGAACTATCTCCGGGTGATCCTTCCTATATCGCAAATTTCTTTGTCGTTCACACGACTTACAGGACGAACGGAGCCTCCCCCCGGTGCTCCAGAATTCAGCAATCCCCTTAGTCACCCCGCACAGAGAACAGGTCTTCATAACCATGCGTCCACCATCATCCGCGCCAACTCAGCCATAGTCACCTGGGACTCCCAGCCCAGCACCCGTTTTACTTTACTGGGGTCTCCTAACAAATGCTCCACTTCCGTCGGTCGAAATAACGACGGATCAGACCGGACATGCTTTTCAATGCTTAGGTTCACACACCCAAAAGCCTCCTCCAAAAACTCCCGGACTGAGTATGCCCTCCCTGTGGCGACCACGAAGTCATCGGATGCCGGTTGCTGGAGCATCATCCACATCGCCTTTACAAAATCCTTGGCATGCCCCCAGTCCCGCCTCGCTTCTAGGTTGCCCAGATACAAAAACTCCTGCTGACCTCGTGCGATCATCGCGGCTGCCTTGGCAATCTTCTGCGTCACAAAGTTCTCTCCGCGGCGCGGGCTCTCGTGGTTGAACAGGATTCCGTTGCTCGCGTGCATCCCGTAAGCCTCCCGGTAATTCACCGTGGCATAGTAAGAGAATGCTTTCGCGCAGCCATACGGGCTCCGGGGATGAAAGGGGGTGGTCTCATTCTGCGGCGGCGGAGAGCTTCCAAACATTTCGCTTGAAGACGCCTGATAAAAATGTATGGGCTGCCCGGTCTTGCGAATTGCCTCCAAAATCCGAATTGTCCCCGCGCCGGTCACTTCCCCCGAATACACGGGCACCTTGAAGCTGATACCCACGTCACTCATGGCCGCGAGATTATACACCTCATCCGGCTTCGCCAAGTCAATTGCAGCGGCTATTGAAGCGCTATCCGAGAGGTCTCCTTGGTGAAGCGTGATCTTGTCGAGGATGCTGTGTAAACGGACCGTGTTGTCTGTGCTAGACCGGCGGATAACACCATGCACCTCGTAGCCCTTCTCCAAGAGAAGCTCCGCTAAATATGAGCCGTCTTGGCCCGAGGCTCCAAAAATCAATGCGCGTGACATAGATGCAAACGGAAATCCTGATAAGCAAGCTGGAGCCCTTGCTCAAGCGTTATTTTCGGACGCCACCCCAACCAGAAAATCTTCGAGCTATCCAGCCTCCTTTCCGGAGTGCCATCCGGTTTGGTGATGTCCCACTCAATAGGGCCAGAATGCCCGGCCACTTTAACCACCATCGCCGCGAGGTCTCTGAGTGCAACCAACTCCCCGCTTCCAATGTTGACCAGCCCGAGGTATTCCGAGCAATCCATCAGAAGGATACACGCCACCGCGAGGTCATCCGCAAACAGAAACTCCCGCGTTGGCTTTCCCGTTCCCCAAAAGGTCACGCCGGGCAACAAACCCAGAACTCGCTCGTGAACCCGCCGGATCATACCCGGAATTACATGCGAATTCTGCGGGTCGTAGCTGTCCCCCAGCCCGTAGAGGTTCGTGGGCATCACGCTGATGAAGTTGCACCCATATTCCTTACGATACGCTTCACAAAGCTTGATTCCGGCAATTTTTGCCAAAGCGTAGCACTCATTCGAGGGCTCAAGCGCTCCGGTCAAAAGGTATTCCTCAAAAATAGGATTTTGAGCGAGTTTTGGGTAGGCGCACGCGCTGCCGAGGAACAAAAGCTTCTTGACGCCATAGTTTTTCGCGTTTTCGAGGACATTCATCTCAATCCGCATGTTGTCAAGCATGAATTCTACCGGTTTCGTCGAATTGGCGACAATTCCGCCGACTTTGGCCGCGCAGTGGAAGACATACTCCGGCTGATAGCTACTAAAGGCCCATCTTACCACCACCGGATTGGTCAAATCAACCTTCTCGTGGCTCCAAGTGATCAAATTGTCGTATCCGCTCGCCTTGAGGGCGCGGCAGACTGCGCTTCCCACCAAACCTCGGTGCCCAGTGACCAAAATTCGAGAATCCTTGTTCATACCGCGAACCGCTTTCGCCCATACTGGATCAAGGAGGTATCCTTTACCCCATGAACCCAAATCCAGTCATTGTCAATCATCTTCTGATACCATTCTTCGGAAAAAGTGGGCGTATTGTAGATGCTTTTCATCCCGGGGACATCCGCCCAGCCCCGCCTCTTAAATTCCTGCGCGAGATAGAAATCCCAGCCGCAATTCGGAATGATCCCCCCAACTCTTCGGGCAATCCACGTCAAAAAATTCAGGTCTCCTGTGATCAGCGCGTTGCCATTGATGTGCGGACCCGGCTCCACAAGCGCCCCGGCTATCACTACCGGACTTTTTTGGTTGACTCGATCCCATTCAGAGGACATTCGAGATAGCCAATCCCGCTGAATAGGGCATCCGTCAGCCTCGCAAGTGAAAACAGCCTTGTAGGCCGGAATTTTCCGAGCCGCAATCATCGACTGCACCCACTCCATTGTTGAAAACCAGAGCCCGTTGCAGCCGTTAGGCCAGCCCGTCTCCCGGCGACGGCTCTTCATTGTGTAAACATTGAACTTTCGAGCCACAAGCTGAACTGAGGGATCATCAAGGCTGCTGTCGAAGCGGCACACGAATAAAAAATCAGCGATTGGCGACTTGGTCGGCTCTAAATCCGCAAGGAAGTGGGCCAAGGCTAGCGCGCGGGTCCGGTCCCCCTCCCAATACTGGAGTGCAATCAGCAACCGGTTAGTCATGCCGCCCTTTCCGGGGGTCGAGTGGTCCGTGGTCCAAAGCAAAAGGTGCCCAGATGACCGCAGATAAGCCCCATATCCACATGTGGCTGGTGTCCGGCAGCCGAAGCCCGCAGGCAGAAACTCACGTCCTCTCCGAACCCAAGCGAATTCTCCGCCTGGGCGCGCGAGAGGACCGCGGTAATCCCGTCCAGGGCTGCATACGCCTTGCCCCCGTCAAGCGGACCGCTCTGCAATTGATCCTGTAGCGCCTGTAACTGCCCCAACAAACTCGCCTCAGTCGAGGTAAACCAACTGCCACCTTTTTTATCCGGCCCTCGTGAAAGTCGAGGAAACTTTTTCTCAATATCCTCAAACACCGACCGGTGAACCAACATGCATCCGGTCCCAACCCACCTCGTTGGCTTGATCAAGTCATACGGACCCCGACGTGCATACTCCGCCTCTTGCGGGCTCATACCCGCCTCGTTATACACTGGCGGCCCGAGCGGATGCCGCCCGAAATACAGAGCGCCTACAAGGGATTTCTTGTGAGACATCAGACGATCAATTGCATTCCAAGCCAAGAACTTTTCCGGGAAATCAGTAAACCCGGTGTGAGCTTTGAACCATTCGGAATTTCCGAAGGGAACGACCATGTCATCGTCAATAGTCAGCAGCCAATCACACGCTGATGTGAGAAAAACATCCGCGCAGGAATTACGCGAGTGGGCGATAAAAGCATCCCCAAAATTAAGCATTGACGCCGTCCGCCTCCGGTCAATCAATTGAGCAACACAGAACGCCGTGATGGGGGATACCTGCTTCCACCAGGGAAGCACTATCATCAGTTTCTTCTGGTAGATGATGACCGGCTCCGGCGGGAGGACCGCTACTGGTCCCACTCCCGCGGTATGATCTGACCGGAAAAGACTCACACGCCCTTAGCCGCGCGCTCCTCCGAAATGCGCTTCGCTATTGCGTCGAGCGCATCTCCGGGCCGCTGGTTTACGTCGGTATCCTTTTTCAGATTCGGGATTCCTCCAGAAGGTGCCTGCGACTCCGAGAGGCGAGACCTGCTGGAATTCCGGATTGCTTCATATTTGGCTGACGCCTCCGCCGCTGTCTTTTCCGCCGTGACGAGCCGAGCTTCGAGCGAGGGAACCCGGCGCTGAAGGTTGAATAATTGCGCCATCCCGGCCACCAGAATTCCGCGCATCTCCGGCGAGTTGTCCTTGAGCGCCGTTATCATCTGAGACTTCAGCGTTCCAACAAACTCGTTGTGCTCAGTGGCTTCCTTTTTCGCGGGCTCTTCCATCCCCGCCGTGATTGGCTTCTCCGCAATCCAGTCTAAATTTCCCAGAATTTTGTCCGCCGACTGCACCGCGTTCTTATACTGAATATCCTCTTGCTGGCCCAGTTCAGTCTGCCGCGCCTGCTGATACTGCGTCAGATTTGCCTTGGCATCCTTCACCGCCTGCTCACGGTTGTATTTGGCCATCTCGATGTCCGCCACCTTTGATTCAACCAGGCGCTTGATCGTAGGGTCTTTCACCGACTCAAAAAGCTTGGACATGTCCACCATATCCGGGCCGCCATACTTCTTGATCTGGTCGATCACCGCCGGGGTGATATTCGGCGACTTGAGAAGCTGCGCATAGATAAATTCGCGGTGTTGAGCAATGGCTTTATCGTGCTCCTTGAACTTCGGATCAAAGTCCACGTCCAGCTTCTGCCGGAACTGCCGCAATTCCTCAAGCTCCTTCTCTTTTTCGATCTGCGCCGTCGAAGGGTTCTTCGCCTTCTCAATCTGCTCCTTCAAGGCGGTGATTTCCTGCTCACGCGCGCTGATTTCCTGGGCTGCCCGGACCTTGATCTTCGCGAAGGATTCTGACGACTTCGGGCTAGCATTGGGCGGGAGCCCAGGCGAGTCCTTGAAAAGATCGTCCGCGCGCTTCTGGAGCGCTACTTCTTCCGCTGTCGGTTGCGGGGGCGCATCCAGCTTCGGCGCGGGTGCGTCCGGTGCTTTAGGGGCCGCCGGCCTCGGTTCACCCGCATCGGGCTTGGGCTCAAGACCATCTTCCTTCGGCTTCACCTGAGCAGCCAAGGCATCGAGAGCCCCCGTGGCTTCACCAAATTCCTCAGTCTTGGTGGGCTGGGCGAGGATGTCTTGCCCCGCGACCTTGCGGGCAACTTCGGCGTTGTGGGCGGCTAACTGTTCCGATGTTTGCGGAGCAGCCGGTTTGACTTCATCAGGCATATTCTACTAGGGGTTTTGGGGTGTTTCAGGGTTGGGAACGTCAAGTGTCTGTCCGTCCTTCCAGGCTTTATCGTCCTCCAAGGCCGGATAAGCATTTGCGGGCTGTTCCATTGGGGTAGGCGGGTGAGCCAGGGTAAAGATGGTTTCGATGACCATTTGGAAGGCCCGGACTTCGCCGGATCGAATCAGGATCGCATTGATGTCTCCGCCCGCCATAAGCCCGGGGGACAATTTGACCAGGGCCGGAATGAACCGGCGTCCGGTGGGAATTTCGAGAAATGCCGCCAGAGCTAGTTCATCCGTGTGAGTCCAGTCACTGTCGTTTGCGAGAATTTCCATAGGGGGTTTTCATCAGGTTATTGGGGAACACCTTCTTGCGGCAGTTGTTGCTGCGGCTGTGACATCTGATCGTGCATGGCTGACACCTGGGCCGCCTGAGCATCCACCTCTTTGAGCTTGGCAAGCTCCGGTCCCGCTTTGGCGAGAAACTGCGAAACTTCAGTCAAGGCTTTTTTCTTGACGCCCTGCTGAAGCGCCTGAGAATAATGCTCATTGATGTGGGCAATCATCGTTTCCAGCACGTCTGTCGAAAACTGACCCTGCATGATAGCCTGAGCAATCTGCGCCGCCGCCGGCATGAGCACCTGCAAATGGATCATGTGGTTGTCGCGCGGGCTGACCGGGACTGCCTCGCCGTGCCCGAGGAGCATCAACTCAACCTTCTGTTGGCGTTGCTGCTCCGCTTCCTCCGTTGGATCATTCTCCGGCAAGAGGACGCGCTCAGCAAATTCGTAGTCCATGCGGGCTTGCAAATCTTCAAGCTCAAGCTGCCGCTGATTGTAAAGGGGATTGCCTCGTTTTTCCTGCGAGATCGAAACCACTAACTGCCGCTGCAAAGGTGTCAGGTCTTGAACGGTCCCGGCAACGGGTTGCGAGGCAAGCTCCTTAAGCTCTTCCCGAGTCATCACTTTCATCAACCGATCCTGGGCCGCCTTCGCATCATCCTCTGAGGTCTCTTTATCACAAATCCGGCGCTGCATTGTCTGGACCAACTCCGTAAACTGCGCCAGAAAACGGGATATGCGGACATCCCGCTGTTCTTCTTCCCGGCTGGCGAGGAGGTTCCAGGCCGCTGGAGATCGCATATCCTCACCCCCGAGGCCCGGCTGCGGAGTGGAAGTCGAGCCGATCAACTCGTTGATCAGCCCTTTGAAATACATATCGAGCTTGACAAACCCTTCCGGATTGCCGTCGATCTTTTGCTCCAGAACATTCCATCCGGTGGGGATGATTACCGTGCTCCCAATCACCTGCATCTTGAAGGTATGAATCCTTCGCACGTCTCCTTGAATGAGCGTCTTCCCTGACATGATCAGCCGATCCACCACCTCATTGCGCGTGCGGTCGATCATCCCAGCCATTTCGTAGATGTCACGCCCGATGCCCTTCGAGCCATGCAAAGTTCCATTGCCCTTCTGGAAGGTGAAGAAGGCGAGGCAGTCTTCCATCGAGGGAAACCGGCTCTCCCGTTCAAAAATGGGAAGCATCTCCGGGCCGGCCATTCGATAGTGAGAAACCGTTCCATCCACCTCGCGCGCAAGGAGTGAGTAAACGACCACCACTGACGCGCCCGCCATATATGACGCCCCGATAGTCAACTCCCGCAGTGCATTCTGATACCAGGTCTCCAGTGTCCCCCCGACATTGAGCCGGTCTCTGATTTGCGCGGGCGAGGCCAGATTGATCGCCGTGCGGGTATTCGTCAAATTGAATCCAGCGTCCTTGGCCGCCTGCGAGTCTGGGCTAATCTGCCCGAACAACTCATGCGGCAAATAGACTTCCTTGAGGACCATAATCTGCGTCCAGCGAGTATCCGATTTGGTGCCGTCCGCAGCAAAACTTTCATCCTGCTTGAAGTGCTTGGGAAACCAGTTGAATTCGTCCAGCCACGCAATAACCGTGTGACCAAAAAGCGCGTTGTCGAAGGCAACGTCCTCAATCAGGGTCTTCCACCCTTTTCGTCCCCGGATGGTCTTCGTAATCTCCTCACGAAAAGCTTGTGTCTTGACCTGGCTCCCCTGCCACCGATTTGACAGGGACGCATTCGTGAAATACTTCAACCCATCCACCACCGACACAAAGCGCGGCGCAACCTTCTCGATCATCGAGGGCAGCGGCTTCGTGGTGAAGTTGCTCCGCCACCCGAGCCCCTCTGCCTCCAGCTTGTAGGCATCATAGGGCCGTTCCGCGTTATATTTGGCCAGGATGCGAGAGTTGACGATTGACCTATTCCGCCCGGCCATGATTACCGTCTTGACCACGTCGCTGGCCATCTGAACATCCCGAATGCTGGACTGTGTCGGCTTTCCCGACTTACCGATCATTGGGCTCCGGATAAGCGAGCCCAGATAGTTCTGGGGATACCCGGTCCCAGATACACCCGAGGCCGGGAGTTCAGAAATCATTGCTGGCATACGTCAGTGAAACAGTTACCTCAAAAGCACCCAATGTCACATTTTCCGCCTGATCCAGACCCGGTGCCACTTCCCGATAGGGCACTCTTCTAAAGCCATCATGGTCTTCGAGAGGACCAGACACTTGCACTCCAGACACTGGCCTTCCTCATTGCGAGAGCATCCTGCACACTGTTGATCCCGGTATGCCTGGGCTGCCGCGGGAGTGAAAATCGCATAGCCTCGCTTCTTCGCCCACCAGTGCCGAACCATCGACACCAGAAAATGCCACGCCATTTTGATCATATTGTTCTCTTTCTCCAGCACTCCTCCGGAAATCCCGGATTACTTACCGCTGGCTCGTCAAGCCACGTCGAGACCGGCAGGTATTCCGCCAGCACCGGGCAGGCGTTTATCCGGGCATCCGTCTCTCGATTACCAACTACAGCGTCCTTCAACTCCCTCACGGCAGCCTTACAGGAGCCGCAGCCACCCCCGGGCATAGACTTGTCACGCGGGCACCGGATACAGACATCAGTGCGCGCCTCGTGAAGCTCCCGCGAGACAAACCGCAGGTCTGACGCTTCGCGCTGCCGCCGCTTCTCCATTAGCCACTGAAGCAACTGCGTCTTCAGCGAGGCTTTCTTCTGCTCCGTCCGGGTAGCTCCATTGTCTTCCACGCACAACACTGGGTTTCGAGCGCACGCCTGCTCAGTCACCTCTGAAACCACCGTTTCAAACGGCTTTCCCTGACGCTTCCGGTAGGCAACCACTCGCGCGATCACTCCCGCCCAGCTATCGCCGCGGTGCGTAGTGCCATCACCGTCCTTGAAAAAGAATCCATCGTGGGGATACATGTTCCCGTTTATCTGCTTCATAAGATTGGAGAATCCGACGAGTTCAAGTAATCAGACCGGTTCGAGGGGTCTATCCGCACCCCGCCGGGGTATTCACGCAAAGTCCAGTCATCATCACTGTCACCGGGCTGATCCACCGAGGCCCCCCTCATCGAGGGGATCACCCCGCTTCCCTTGCGCGCCGCATAGACCAGCAGCGAGAGCGAGTCCGCTTCATCCGGAGAACTAAACCCACGCGACTTGTAATCTTTCTTTGATTCCGCTTTCTTCTTTCCGTTCTGCGTCTTGAACCGACGCTGGGTAAGCTGCTGGGTGAGCTTGCCCATATCCACCGAGGGGTGGATCAGAAAATAACCAAACTCACCCCAGATTCGGAGTGCAAAAAGTAACTCTGTGTAAACACGGTCATACTCCTGCGCGCAGGTCTTGGTGTCCTCCTGCATGATCTTCGAGTCACTGGCTCCCTCGGAATAGTTTACATCATGGATGCTCGCAGACCAATCATTCTTGATCAAGTCGGCTACCCCCGCGCCCACACCCGTCCGGTCACACGCATACAACTCAGGCCGGGTTCCAGATTTCCGATTCGCGGCAAGGACCGCTTGCTCCATCGCGACCGTATCTCCCTTGGGGTGCGCGAATTGTAAATTTGCCTGTAGTCCCCAACGCGGCATAATCTGCCCATGCGGGTCCTTGAACATTGCAATCTTCCCTTTCGGAAACTCAATCGAGGGAGGAAATTTTATGCCTGATGCGAGTCCCCAACTCCCAACCGTATGGATTGCACTATCGCCGCCTTCAAGCGCGAGGTCTGTGGAACTGATTGGTTTTGGCTCCTCAAACCAGACATATTCGCCCCGCATCTTTGACAGCAACCCGGGCGGAAGTATAGCAGCCTCAATTCCGGTCGTAGGGTAGCACCCGCGCCCCATCGTCAAGTAGCCCGGCGCGTTCCTGCCGCCGGCATTTGATGCGATACGCTCCAAACCGTCTCGCGTCTGGAGTCCTGGATAGATAACTTTGTCCTGGAGAACATTCTCACAGCGCTCCCCGTCAAGACGAAGAACATCCCAGCGCCGGATCGACTTCCAGCGAAAGTGCTTCTCTTCATCAAAGTCGCCCCAGCCAAACTCCGGCTCCGCGCGCTTGGCGACTTCGTCTGACATGTTCGAGGGATTATATGCGCCGAACACCTTAAACCCCTGGCCGCCCTTCTCAATCTCGGACAGCACGTTGTCAATGTCCTGCCAGATGCCCATCGGGATGTTCTCGACTTCGTCCAAGAAAATGAACATCCGAGACAGCGGCCCGAACACCGGATGCGGTTTGATCCTGGGCCGCCTGTGACCGCCTTGCAGCCGACCCGCCTTCTTCACGTTGCCTTTGGGGATTATGACTCCCCGTATAGAAGACATCTGATCCCGACGATTGAGCCCGATGAAAAGATCGCCCACCTCCCCAGGCATCGGCAGCGTTGCATGTTGATGCAAAGAAACCAGATGTGAAAAAAGGTTCTCCTCCAAGTGATTCTCAGATGGCCCGACCACCCGGATCGTGGTGTATTCCGGGTCCCGCACCCACTCCAGGAACAGCCGCACCCCCATTGAGAAGCTCTTCGACATCTTGGCCGCGCCCATGATCAAGCCCGTATCCGCCTCGTCAAACAGCTTCCAGACCGACCGTGAGCTATCCGGATTTGGGTTGAACTGGGTAGGGCTCCGATGCAACTGCGCCGCCTCTACCGTGCCCCCGGTCTCCAGGAGATTGTGGAGGTAGAAGTGAAGGTAGTGGTGGCACTTGGCCGGATCGTCCCGCTCCTGTTGCGTCAACCGCTGTCCCGCCGTGCCGGCAACAAGCTCCGCCGCTGCGACCGTCTTGTCGGCGTGCATCAATGCGGACACTTCGCCCGCAAGGCTTTGCTCCTCCGGACTCAGAGACATAGGGGACGCCCGCAGGCATAAACTTCACCCACCGAGGAAAATCGAACCAGGCCGGCTGTCTTCCATCCCCGCTTGCCAAACCGGGTTGCCCGCAACTTCAGACCCGCCTTTGGGGGTTGGGAAAAGTTGATCGTCTGAAGGTCAACAAGCAGTGACGCATAGCGGCAGCGCCGCCGGATGATCGCCTGGCGCGCGCTGCCCGCCTCCTGGATTTCCCGGGCAGATAGGATACGGGCCTTCCAGCCGCGCGCCTCCCAGGAACGAATCCATAGGGAGACAAGTGCCGCCTTCGGCTCCGAGAAGACGGCGAAAACAAAATAGGTCACAAGTCAACAGTTGCCTGTTGACCTGTGCTTGTTGAATTTCAGCGACGGTTAAGCACCTGATATACCGCCGCTTTGGTCCAGGGCCGGCCCGAGCGTGTCACGTATCCTAGCGCATTTGCCCCCCGGGCGATAGTCTCATATGAGTTTCGGTTGACCCGACTGATTTCCAGCCAGCGCAACACCGCTATCTCCGCTTCCAAATCCCCATATGGTTTCACTCCCTCGCACCGTCCAGTTTCCTGACGCTTCCGGTCCCGCGCTGCTCTGAGTTTCTTGACGATGACCGATTTCTCCCATTCAGACAACGCACCCATGATCTGCCGGATCAGCTTGCGCGTAGGGTCTGCCTCTGTCGAGGCTTGGTCAATCTTCTGGCCCTGGTCCGCTGCATAGACCGGGATACCTCGGGCGGCGCACTCCTTCAGGATCACCTCTGAGACAATCAGGTCCCGGGCCAACCGGTCCATCCTCTCCAGAACGATGCACACCTCCCGGAGAGGGCTGCCCTTCGGCGCTGTCTCAATCTCCTGGATCATCTGCAAGAACACTGGCCGGCTGAGTCCGTCAATGGTGCCACTGACCGCCTCCTCTGTGAAAAAGAAGAGCGGATCGAGCCCCTGCTCAGAGCAGAACTTCTGGATCGCGTCCCTTTGCCGCTGCGGGCCATCCCCATCAATCTGCCCCCGCCCGCTCACCCGCACGTAGCCGAACGCTCTCACGCTTGTTGCCCCCTTCCAGCTTCCCGAGGAGGATGCAGATACACAAGCGTTGGCAGGGGCGGTATCGGCATCGGCACCTTAACCTCCCCAATGGACTCAAAGAATTCGTCCATTTCCTCCGCCTCCGCCATCTGCTCGCGCGAGGGCGACATAAGCTTGGCTAGCGGGGCGACCGGCTTAGCGGGCAGGTTTGCACTTGCGGGCTTCGCGTCTTGCAGGCTGCACAGAACCAGTATCCCGACGCAGACCGTCATCCAGTTTGGCCCCGTGGCAGTTAGGAACAGCCCCCAGAGCACCAGTATCATAAGTAGTTTCATGTCCCTACAATACAACCGCCGTCCCGGGATTGCAACCCCGGAACGGCGGATTTCTACGATTTAAGGAGACTTAATTAAAGTCCCCTTAGGTATTAGGGAGCCGGAGGAACCACTACCGCACCCGTCGCGGCAACCAGCCGGGCGGTCTGGGCGACCACTGCGGCAGTGGCAGAGTCAACTGCGGCTGCCTGAACCAGGATGGCGGCATCCGTCACCGGAGGCGCATTCAGGTCCGTAACCGCCGTGTCCACCGCTGCCGTGAGCGCCGTGACGGCTGCCGTATTCGCTGTAACCGAACTGATCAATGTATCAATCGCTGCCATGAGTTTCCTTTCGTTGTGGTTGTGTTGTTCTCTCCACTCCAACAGGAAGTGGAAGATTTTTTCAAGAACTATGATCATACTGTGCTACCAACAGTCGCCCGACTAGCGGCGAATGTCATGCGGTCACCTGCCACAGCGCGGGCACTGCGGGCGGATTCCAGCCGGCCTGCGACGTATGCGCCTGAAGGCATTTGTATTTCAGTCCATTCGGCACGTAGAGCACCACGTCGCCGACCTTGTAGGCCACTGGATAAGCCCAATTTTGTGTAACCGGTGGCGTCAGGTTCAGCCACAGTGTTCCAGAAGCTGGCAACCACACGTTTGCGGCGACCAAGCTCTGCCAGGTATATCCCCCATAAGTCACCTGCCACCCCAGAGGATAGGCGTCAAATGATCCGAGCGGCTGCACCCAAAAAAGAATCCGTGTTCCCGTCTCCCCAGTCCACGATCATCGCGGCGGAAACGGTCAGCTCAGCAATTGTAAGGGTGTCAGCTCCAGTTGTCGTGACCACAAATTAAGCAGGAGGAACAACGGGCGTGGCGTGCGATTCAACTATGCCGACCGCGCTCTCTCCACAAGCATTCGTTGAAGAAACCTGGTAGTAATAAGTCGTGCCATTTACCACCGCATTGTCCACAAAGGAAGCCGCGACAGAAGTGCCCGCCAAAGTCCACGGCCCCGCGCCAGGAGAGGGGGAACGATAGACTTTATATCCGGTCGCTCCAACACCAGCCGGCCACGTCAATGTCACCTGTCCGTTACCGGCACTGGCACCAAGATCACCCGGCGCGGCAGGAAGAGCGCACGGGATGGGGGCGGGGGCGGGTGAGACTCCGTGCTGAAGTGCCGTGGCAATATCATACAGAAGCCGCTGCGCTTCACTCGGCGCGCACGTGCAAGGAAGACCCATTAAGCTGGCAATCTTCACCAGCAGCCTCTGAGCAGTATCGTCCAGCCGCGGCTGTTGTCCAGCATTTCCCCCGTGCGACACGAAAAGCAAGGACGCCCATTTCCACAAAAGCCGCTGCCAGGTATCGTCCAAACGAGGCGCAAACCGTGAATTGCTCCCCGCAGTCCAAAGCACGCTGACAATCTTCCAGGTCAATCGCTGGGCAGTGTCGTCCAATCGGGGACCCGAAGCGCCTAGCGAGACAGCGATCTTATACAACAGGCGCTGGGCCATGTCGTCTGTCCGCGCCTGGGTGAATGAAACTGCCATCTGGAAAAGAGTCGCCCGGCCAACGAAAAACGTCAACCGGGCGATCCCTCTGAGGGAGGGTGGATTACTTGCGCTTGCGCGTCCTGGGCGAAGCTCGCAATAACTCCAATGCGTGGCTCCGCTGCCCTTTCGGCAGTTCCCTCAAAAACTTCGCCTCCGCCTGTAGTCTCTCAACTTGCGGGTCCCGGCGCGCCATCACAGACTGACACTGTATTTGTTTCATGCCTTCAAAATGCAGCATCCCGGGCGAGAGTCAACACCCAGGATGCCGATTTTTACGATTTAAGAGGACCTTATCTTTTGGCTCGGATAAATTACCTCGCAGGCACGGACCGTCAGGATCGCCAGAGACAATGCGGCGAACAGCCATACCGGCATGAAAACGAGTCCCCAGTGAATTGGAAGAACCTTCAACAGCTTGAGGATAACCAGGGCAATTGTTACCCGGTCCACCACCTTGATGATCAATGCCAGGGGAGTGTTCATGTCTTTTGCTCCCGGGCTTTTGTCTCCTGGCGGACAATCTCATTCCACTCTGTTGCCCAGGGCAACAAGACCCGGCGGCGGATGGACCCAATGCTGTCACTCGTGATGTGCTGCTGGTCGAGCCACTGAACCAACTCGGCATAGAGGAGGGAGCACTTGATCTTGTGACCTTGCTCGCATACCAACTCGTCCGCGTTCTCCTTCGGCTTGCAACTCCCGAGGCAGACCCAGGTTGGTTTCCCCGCATACTCAACCTGGGTGAGAGGCGATGTGCTCGATCCACAAATGGAACAGACTCCCTGACCGCAGCCTTGCAGCTTCGCCAGCCCGTCTTTGAGTGGCCAGGTATCCATGACAACGGGACACCCCGGGGTCGGCTGGACGGCTGGCTCGCCTTGATGGACGCGGGTATCAAAGACCGTCCGCCCCAACTGAGCTAGCTCCTGTATATATGGCCGGGAAATAGCAGCATCTTCAGACAGCAGCAGACCCCAGTAAACCTGCTGCGACAACCGAGACAGACCAAGAAAAAAGGCCGAAACGAAACCCTCGAAGCCTCCCGTCTTAGCCTGCACCAGCTTAAGGCATTCGGGCTCTCGAACACGAGCAAAAAGAAAATCCTCCCTCGTAGGCCGACTATCCCGCTGCGAGAAAAAGTGCGCATAGGCGAGCCGGCAGTTGGCCACCCCCGCGATCCGAAGTCCGGGGGTGCCCTCGTCAGTGTTCCGGATAGCGTCCGGATGATTGTGAATCCAAGTCAACCGGGGCCAGGTGGTCTCACAATCGTAGGGCACGGTCGAGCCAAAGGGCGCATCGAGGGGGAGTCCAAGGACATAAACAAAGCCCTCCGAGGGAAAGATCACATCAGGGCCACCAGGTGCCCAGTCGATTACCTGGCAGTTGTCTGTGCCCCCGAGCACCCGGAGGGCAATCTCCCGGCAAAAAATTCCGTCCCAGGATCGCGGGTCATAAATGATAGTATCTTTAGTCATGGCTCCCTTATATCACATCCCCGAGGAAGACACAACCGATATTCTGATAATCCTCCGCCGACCTTTCGATGGCTCTCTTTTTTGTCCCGCTCGTTCTCCAGGGCATTGCAGCGTTCACACACACGCTCGCCCCACTTCAGCAACGTCGCCAGCCGGCCACAAGCGCACTTCTTCCACCGCTTCCGATACGCGCGCAGGTAATCCCGGCGCTCCTCCCGAGTCATGTTCTTAAAGCCGGGCATATATCACCACTCGCAGCACACCCGGAATTCGTGACCACATCGGGGACAGGCCACAACCAGGTTGTCGCTGTTCTCGGTTCCGTGTTCTGGTATGACAAGATTCCGCCCATCCCAGAAGTCCGGGGCGTCGAGAAGATTCATCTGCCCCCGACACTGCGGGCACTCTGCGGCCAGACTCACCACCCACTGCGCCGACACCGGAGCCACAATCCTCACCTTTTTCTCGTATGCCATAAAATCAAATCAGTTTGACTGGTTTCTCCGAACCATAGTCCTGGCCGGGCCGCGCCGCCCACACCCCCCGCACGGGCTTAACCGCCGCCATCCGTATTCCCCAGACCGGGATGTAGTATTCCTCAAGCTCATACCGAGTGAAGGTATCAAATCCGGCCAGGTGCATGAGGGCCACCGCTTCCACTTTGCTGAAGGCAGCAAGGTAGCAGTGCCCGGTCTCAATCCAACATCCGGAAGTGGGGTCCTTTCGGAAACCGCCGGGGCCATTCCAAAGCTTCAGGGTTTTCATTGAGCCCCAGCTTATCACCCTCTCCCCCGGACCACAACCTATTTTTGCACGAAGCAACAAGTTTGTTGAATATGGGCAACTTGACCAGCCGGTCAAGTTCAGTTTTTTTTTTTCACCCACTGGTGAAAAATGAGCTTCCCAGTGAAAGCCCCGCGATGCCAAAAATTTCATGCCGCGATATGGGGGCTAAGCGACTTGGAATCCGGCCAGCCCCCCAAGGCGTTCAGCGAGCAGGGGGAGGTGGGTTCAAGCCCTTGCGGCGGCGCGCGGCGACGAAGCGTTGAGTCTTCCACGGAAGGCGCAACGCTGCCCTGGATGTGCGCCACAGCGGACAGGGACGACGCGCGCACGCGCACGCCCGCCCAAGAGGATCGACTTATTTGCCTCACGCGCTCGCAATTCGCTTAGGCTGTCGAGATACTGAACAGATATACAGTATCAGGACGGTGGGATACTGGACGGATATACAGTATCAGGTTGGCGGGTCGAGGTAGCCAACCGGGGCCGGCGGAGGCGACGGGGGCAACAGGGCCGGCGGAGCGGCAGCGCGCGGCGGCGCGGCAACAGTGCGCGGCAAGGGCGACGGGGGTGGCGGAGGCGGCAGAATGACCTCCGCAGCAAGCTCGACCTGGGCCACTTCAAGCTGTGCCTGGGGCGACTTGCTCCGCATGTTTGCCAGTGCCGCTGCAATGCGCGCGTGCACATCAGACTGAGCGCTTTCATCCGCTGGCTTCTCCACACGCTTGGCCCGCTCCTGGGGAGAATCGCTGAGCGCCTGGTAGGTCATCCAATGAATCTTCTCCATCGCGGAGGCAAGATCAGCCAGCGGGCGCATGTTGCAGGATTCGCTGATCATCTCACCCTTCTTGTTGAAATGCCTCACGGTCAAGGTCTCCCGCAATCCCGCCTCCGTGCTGCTGGTGGACATGAGCGCGCGCATCACGCCCTCCACGAATATCCGGTAACGATGAGCCTGGACGAAGTTCATCGCCCGGTTGATGCCACGTTCCACGTCGCCGGGCTTCGAGCCCTTGGTCAAGTCAATGAGGCCCTTGATCCTGTCCGGCCACTCGTGCTCCAATGCGAGAGCGGTCACCCTCTCCTGGCTGATGCCCGAGGAGTGGGCCGTCTTCGCGACATCGCCGCAGAACGCGGCATAGAGCATGAACACCTGATCAAGGTCCAGATCAATACTCTGCGGGTCACCTTTGATCATTGGCTGGCCTGTGGGTTGTTGGACTGGGCGGCCTGCTGCGCCGCTGCCTGCTTCTGTGCCCAGAACTCAGCACGGGCCTTCAGGCGCAATCCTGCCCTACCCTCATTGTTGAGCCGCTTCAGCCCGGGGCTCATGCCCGAGAAAAGCTTCGCATCGGTGCGCTTGGCCGCCGGTCCATTGAACGAATTCACACCCAATAGTTGCCCGCGAGCCCGGAAAAGTCAACCGCCGCTGAAGGCGGAGCTTCTTGTGGCTAGATAATCACCGCTAAAGATGAGGGCATTAGAGCAGTTTCGGGGGGAGAAAAGAGGCGGGGTTAGCCTGACTCTGCTCGTTTACCTGAAGTGGGCTTCAGAGGGCTATCAGTATATCATCATAGTAAAAGTATATATATAAATAGGGGGGCAAGGCCAGCGGCCCGGCCCAGGCCACGCCCGGGGAGACTACCCCTGAGAGCCCGCATTAAGTGCTATTTGGGCGCATTCGAGCAGATCACTTGGCGTTTCGGCGAAAAGGCGTTTCCCGCATTGGCTGCGTCTTCCCGTAGTAAATAACTAGTGTGGAAAATTGACAAATACACTCTGCTAGGTAACTGATATGTATGAACTACACCTCGCGCACCGTCGCTGATCCGGTAATGAACCAAATTGCCAAGCGCCTCATGGATGTCCAATGGCAGTTTGACCTGCCGGCGGATGAAGAAAATGTCTGCTTGGAGCTTGAGGGGAATCCCAAGCTGCCCAAACGGCTGATCACCCTCATGCGGGATTACAAGACTTGGGCAATCCGGATGTATCTTGCGGGGGCGCA
>QGNH01000747.1_pt1 | contig 24079 bp, 33 predicted proteins | sample 1735481 | NCBI WGS metagenome assembly QGNH01 (sample SAMN09239004, study PRJNA386568) | Viral metagenome, whole genome shotgun sequencing project.
TTATGATTCAATATTTCAATCCACCAGCAGGAACAGACGGAACGCAAGCCGGTATTGTTACTTATAGCAATACCTTCGCAATTCAAGATTTCTTAGGTAGTACAAATCCCTCTCTGGGATACGCTTTTCACGCCTATCAGTATGTGATGCCTCTCGTTGGAAACAATGCGGGAGGTAACCTACTTTGGACACAAGATAACATCCTTGGATTTCATACCGATGTGATTATCTTCCCGACTAGTGGGGCTGCAATTTATTACCACGACGGGCAGCCTGCCCCCGGGTATACGGCCGGTCCGTTTGTCCCCACCCTTTCGGCCGTCAATTGGCAGCTTGGATGCAACGGCGGGAATCAAGCTGAGAGTAACCCCCCTACCGCGCCGTCACTTGTTCTCCGTTTATCGTTTTGGAGCAACGCATTGAACTCAATCCAAGTTCAACAGGCGTATGGGTTTGCAACAAACAACATCCTGATCAGTAAGGGATTTCAGCCGGCCATTGTCCCCCCGCAAGTAAACCAAAATCAATACGCAGCGCTCGGCGATAGCCAAACTACCGGAATCGATGGGTTAGGCAGTGGTACATTTTTCCCCTACGCAAATTGCGCTGTAGCTAGTCCCCCTTCGTGGTGCTCGCTTTATTCAACGTCCCTTACTGGCTTTGGGGGATTACCCTGGAATGCCGCGGCCTATGGTATGCCTGGCGCGGGTATGGGCTCGCTCGCATCGGAAGCTACGGAAGGGCTCGGAAAACTGCGCGGAGATAACAACTCCCTGCATGTGGCTACGATCCTGATAGGTACGAATGGCTACGGGCAACCCCCTTGCGCGGCGATTCAAAATCTAAAGAAAGCCGGCTGGGATGTTTGGCTCAGTCTCCTGTTTTCACTGTCGAGCAATCCGGCGACTGATCGCGGCGCTCGCGATGCGTACAACTACAGTGAGCTTCAAGCGGGATTTCAATGCGGAGCAACCGGCATCGTTGACACATCCGCCGACGGCTTTATAGGGGCAGACGGAACCAACGGGACCGCCCCTCCCGGCGGCGTAGGCGTGGCTGGCGTGCATCTTACTTCGGACGGATACGCCTATCTGATGTCAATGAACGCACGATCCATAAACGCTTACTATCAAGCAAACCCGACTGTCCCGACTGTTTACTCTGCCTCAACTGTGACCATGAACGGGCCTGACAGATATACAACGTTCAATACCTCTTCAAACGCTATCGCGTCAACTCTGCCGGATTGCATCGGTATGGTCAACATGCCTTATTACTTCACCGTCGCCGGTAGCAGCTCCGTAACGCTCACGCCGGCGAGCGTGTCTGGGCAGACAGAGCTAATCAACGGCGGTAGCAGCTACATCATGGCTGCAAATTCCGTATACAAATTTATCGCTACTACTAGGGCTACAGCCGCGCTAGCCCCCGGTGGATGCCAATGGCTTCCAGAAGTAGCTCCGGGCGGTGGTGGTGTGACGGGATCAGGGACTGCCAACACGTTGACCATATTTACCGGGGCCGGGGCTGTCGGCAATTCGCCTGTATCGCTTGTAGGAGCGCAAGTGCAAGCTAACGGCGGATATTACTATGGGGCTTCAAAGTTTGTCGCTAACAATTATCACGTATGTAGTGACCCAAGCTTCAATCTCCCAAACGGTGACGGGATAGCAGGTGACTCGTCATTCATGTATCTATGCGGAGCGGGAGGAACGCAGCTAGCCCATTTTACGGGATCGGGGGGTATTTTTGATCTTCCTATCAATCTACCAACTTTCCTTTCCACAACCAATTGCGCTTCGGCGGCTTCCCCAGCAGTGTGTGGATCGGCGGCGGCGGGAAGAATCACCATCGCGGCGAGTGCTTCATCTGTTGTGGTCAATTCGACAGCTGTCAGCGCGAACAGCGAAATTTTCATTCAACCTGACGAGACACTAGGGGCAGCCCTGGGTGTAACATGTAACACAACGTTATCATCGCTGGTCACTCCTGTTGTGACCGCAAGAACAGCTGGGACGAGCTTCACGATTACCACTTCGGCCACGATAACCACCAACCCCGCTTGCTACAGCTACACGATTATCAATTAGGATACTTATGCAACCCCAACATCAACCAAAATAGCTTTAGCTACTTCAATGTAGCGGTCAAAATCAAGGTCAGCGGGCAATGTCTCTGGTAGTTCCATCAGGGGCATTGCCCGGTCACTGTTGGGCACCTTGTTGTGATTGCCTTGCTTGTTAGGTGTCTTATACTCTATTTGACCTTGCATAGCAGTAGAGTAATACCATCTAATCGTTTTACCAAGGTAGATGCCACTTTTGATAGCTCCGCCTTTGACATTTCGCACAGTAACAAAACGCCTAATATCTCTGCAATTCCTAATAGTATCGTCAATAGGCACAGCATCACTAAGAAAGGCGATAACAGCATCATTGCACACAAGGTTTTCAGGATTCTTAGACAAGACTGTATTACCACCAGACCCTTTTTCTGCATACGTTCCTTTCACTTTTGGCTTCTTAGTGGTATCAGTTGGTAATGCTATGTAGTTGTTTACATCCCGCGTATAGACAGCCCGGTAAGTTCCTTCTTCAGTCACAAAGCCGGTGAGCTGTTCCCACAAAGCAATGACTTCATCACACTTGGGCTTCATGCTCTTAGGGCATTTAATCAGTACACCGTCTGTATTGGCTGATATGATTGGTATACCTGCTAGTTCTAGCATTTCAATTAGCAGTAGCAAGCATAGCTGGCCGGTGATGGTAATTTGTAAGAGTAGGTCAGGGGAATAAATCACTGACCATTTATTGCCGGTCTTACCAAAGGTGCTGTTAATCGTAATCTTCAGGCTGTCAGCACTGACAGTATCTTTGATATGTTTAGCATGTAACCTTCTATCTACCAAGCCCTTATAAACCACTAGAAAGGCGTTGCCAAGATGTTTAGGGGCCAGCTTGTTGTTAAGCGTGATTGAAGGGTAGTAGCTGGCCACATCCCGATCAATCAGTAGCGTGTTTTCATCTGCAATGTGGGCAATGCACTTTTCAGAGCTATGCAAGCCACCTATACCCATGCGATAGGTACAGCTACCCATCTTCAAGTTAAGCTTGGCAATTTCTTCAGGCAACGGTATAGAACCGTCTTCACCAACAATAAGCTTGGCTTTCCTAATTACTTCAAGCATATCTTTAAATTGTTGGGTTTCATACTTTACACATGGCGGTGGTGTGTAATAGTAGATTTTGCCCGGTGGTATCTCTGGCCGCTTTGGTTTAGAGCCATTGATTTTTTCAAGCTCACTAATGATTACATATTCAGCAATTTGCGCGTCTGACCGGCTACGCACATCAATACCAAATTGGGCTGACATTTTAGCCCTTAAGTCAAGTTGCGGCCCTAGCTCATGCAAGAGCAAGCCGGTATTGTCAAGGTCATTGCAGTTGTACTTTCTGATTGATTCTTTTTCATCAAACGTCAAGACGGCTGTATGCTCAATTGGTAGGTCTTGCATACGCTTGCAGTGCAACCGGCCAGCATATAGCTTTAGTGAGCCTTGCAATGGAGCTACCCAAGCTAAGTCAACATGATTCCATTTGTGCTTAACCAGATTAAATTTCTTTTCTACTTCAAACGGCATTTGACCGTACAAGATAACGTCATTGCTAACTGACTTCAAGAATGCGGGGCCATAACCTTGCAGAGCAATACGAATCATGGAAATATCATAGTCATTGGACATAAAACCAACGGTAGTGAAATTTTCCATAATCCATAAGAGCTTGCGTCTGTCAAGCTTAGTGTCTTCAAACTCTTCAATCTGGATTACATGACCATTGACGAATGATTGAAAGCCAACTAAGAAATAGTTTTCATAGCATTCCACATCGACTAGCAATGTGGTGCCAGCCAGTGACATTAGCTCTTCATCAGACATAACCTGATAAGGCTTTTCTGTCACCTTCAATTCAAATTCATCAACTGGTACTGGCGCATCTTTGCTACCCGGTGTAGGGGTTAGCTCAAATGCTTTAATTGATGGCTTGTCAGGTAGTGTTTTAATATCAAAAAACACTAAACACCTTCCCATCTATCGCTCTTAGTTCGATTATCAATAACAAAGAGCGGTTGAAGATTAGTATAGTGATTAGCTTGCACTAGCTCTTCTGGCACAGACAGATTAAAAGCAGCAAAGGGCTTGATATGGTCAATTTCCCATACAGCACCATAGTTGCTCCAATCCATACCCGGCTTGAACTGACTAGAGATATACAAACAAGCTTCAACGGCTGTGCATCCTAGCAATAAAATTGCGGAATCAGATTTCTTAACTTTTTGGGCAATCAAAGCATAGCGAAGTCTAGCCCGTAAACAAGCTTTCAACTTAAACGCAGAACCATTTACATAACGCTTTTTATAACTGGCTTTTGCCTTTGCTCTATACTTTTCTGGGTCAGCTTTTCTTAATTTTTTAATACTATCTCTAGTAGCTTGTCTAGCTTTTTCAATATTATTCTTACGCCATTTTGCATAAGACTCTTTAGCAGGCACCTTTACTTTAGGTGTTTTAACCGGTCTAGTAGCTTTCAGCTTTTGCTGATAGATACGGTTTCGCTCTTTCTTTTTCGCCTTTTGGTCTTCTTCGCTAAACTGACGTTTTCTTCCCATCAGAGCTTATCCAATCCTAAATGCCGTCTGGTAAATTTGCGCTCACAAGTAAAACACCTTTTTCCCTTATTACAATTAGCAAGACGTTTAGGGCATGAACAACATTTCCTAGTCATGTGTTTTATAGGAATAATACATAAATCAATTGGCTGTTCTAATTGCTCCAAAGCAACCCCACCCGTTACCCAATTTTCCATTTGCCTATCCTTGAACTTGGTTAACAATGGCCCCGCGCACTGAATCGCCAAAGAAAATGGTAATACCATGCGTTGCGTTAAAGTGAATGGTCTTTGCATGTTCCGCAATCAACAGCAGATTCTTAATGCTGAATGAAATACCAACCGGCAAACCTTTGCAAATATCCAGTGCATAAGTCATGCCAGAAACAACGCGCAAACCATCAGTAGTAAAGTACACTTGACCATCTTCGCTGAATGGCTCTAGCCGTTTCACCGTTTCAAATAGGGCTTTGGGTACTGGCACCGGGTTTGTTGGAACATTCAAGAATTGGTCTAGGTTTGGTAGCTCTGTAGTGCCGGGGTACAGTTGGGTTTTCAGCCAGCAACCATCTTCAAACCAAACTGTGAAGCTTTCAGCAGAACAGCCAAACCGGGTAATGACCTTTTTGGTCTTTTGAATGGCTGTTATGAATGTCTTTGGAATGATTTGCAATGGTGGCATTTCAATACCATGCCATGCTTCGAGAATGACAGTACCGTTGCTAGCAATCACGCTTCCATTCCGCATCTGTACTGAAGCGTTTATGACCTTTTCCGCACCGTCTACGGCCAAGGTGCCCACAATAGTCAGAGCGGCCCTTAGCCGGTCATCACAGAGCATACCAGCCGCGTCAGGATGAGGCACAGTCAACGCGGCCCGCTCTATGCAGGGGATGACGGCCTGAAAGTCACCAGAGCGCACAGACAGCCGGGAAGCGTCCAACAGGGTCAGGTTTACGGGGCCGGGGCTTTGCTCTAGGGCTTCCACGAGCGTCAGGGTATGTGGGCAAGCTTGAATGTCTTCAGTGAGCGCATGGGCCGCACTAAGAACGCTGTTGGTAGCCATAGCCCAACCACCAAACAACATACAGTGTGTAGCTTCAATAGCCCCTGTTGCGCGTTGTGCGCTGGCTATAAACTGCAATGCTGTCAGTAGTGTATTTTCTGGTTTGTCTTTCTTGCGTCTTCCTCTTGCAGCCATTGTGGTTACCTTTCTAGCTAACAACTGTATTGTTAGCAATTCTGTCTTCCGTCAAACGTTCATGTAGTTGAGTGATTGTTTCTGGATTAAGATGAAAAGATTTAACCCACTTACAATACATATCGTAAGCTTTGTTTCTAACTTTTGGGTTAGGATGACAATACCCGATTATCTCCAAAGAATGCATTGCATGAGTATTCCAATGTAGCGGCAAATGTCCAAAGTCTGAAGGCTTAAAAGGGTCTGGTGGTGTACTCATCATAAAAGCCCCTTCCTCACTGTCAACTTCCCTAATATCAGCCGGAACCATAAAGCACCAGCGAATAAAAGCGGTAAGCCGCCTACCCGGTGAATAAGCAACACCTAGTTTTGTCCACTGTTTAGGCTCTTCATCACAACCGCGAATAGTTGTTAACAAAGTTCCTTGATACCTTAAAGGTAATTCCATAACCCAATCTTGCAATACACTTTTCATTTGTGATTACCTTTCTAAAATGGTATGTCATCTTCATCAACATCAACATAATCTTCACAGCCATCAGCAATAATCTTGGCTGGTGGTAGCACATTGAACTTAGTACAAGTTTCTTTTATCTGGCTAGTACCAGCCATTTCAGCAGATTCAAAATGTGAACAGGTTATGCATGTGCGGAAAAAGCTAGACCTGTCTCCACAAACACCAATAAGCTGCAAGATATTCTTTTGAATATCAAACGGTAACGTGTGAACCTGACGCAATACAATTTTGCGTTTTGCTAATTCAGCATGTCTCTTCAAATCGAATGGTTGACCCATTTAAAACTCCACTGCTGTAACTTTAGGGTATGGCTTCTTATTGGTATGAACTTGAATACGCTTGGGCACCATCAACCGGCTAGACCATTTCAGAGCTTCCCCAACGCTAGGCGGTGCGTCACTGACTCCCATGTGAACCATCCACCACTTTCTAGCGTACCCGGCTGCACTACCACCTTTTTCAAGCCCTAGCAATTCACTGTATGCTTTTTTGCCACAAACATAAGTGGCCTTCAAATACGTTTCATTTTTCTGTGACGTAAAAGCGTTATAGACCATGCGAGTTACATCAAACCATTCCAATTCTGGCATATCAGTACGCAATAACTCTTCAGTGCCAGCCGTCTTAGTGATATTGATGGTTATAGGGAATTCAAACCCGCATTGCTCACACACTCTAGCGTTAGCATGGTTGTAGGTTCCGCATTCATCACAAATCTTGATAGGTGGTGTGCCCGGTGCCCCTTCACCTTTCTTGCGTGGAATAACCGGGTCATTAATTGGGCCAAGCCTTAGCGTGTTACCGGCAAAATCCAATACCAGACAGTTTTCTTTCATTGTCTCTGGTGACGGTCTGGTGCCCCGGCTGGCCATTTGAACCCAAAGCCCGGTACTCATGGTTGGACGTAGCATAGCTAAAAAGTCTATTGGTGGATGGTCAAAGCCAGTAGTAAGCACATTATTGTTAACAAGGCAACGTAGCTTACCAGCTTTAAAGTCTGCAATAGCCTTATCGCGTGATGCATCCCCCATCCCCGCATATACAGCTTCACAAGGGATGCCAAAGCTTTTAAGCATATCTGCAATATGCAGTGCATGAGTAACACCAGCAGCAAACACAAGCCAAGAGTGTCTTTCATAGCCATATTCCACCATTTCCTTACAAGCTAGATAGTTAGTATCTTGAACATCAACCGTCTTTTCAAGTTGCGTTAAGTTGAAGTCACCTTGCGTTACACCAACTTTACTAATGTCAATTTTGGTTATTGTGCGTTTTGAAATAAGTGGACATAAAAACCCATCTGCTATTAACTGGTTGAAAGCTTGATAGCCTGTAATGTCATAAACTATGTGGGTAAACACTCCACCTTGTGTAAGTAATCCTAAACCCTGCCGATATGGGGTAGCTGTAAAGCCAATTATTCGCAAAAATGGGTTTACTTTCTTTAGCTCTGCAATAAGTAATCCATACATGCTATCGGTTTTGTCACTTAGCAGATGAGCTTCATCAATCAAAATTAAATCAATGTGTCCAAACTCTTCAATTACTTTGACAACTGAAGCAACGCCACCAAACGTTATAGGCCATTTAGTTTCTTTTTGTTTCAAACCAGCGGAGTAAATACCAAACGGTGCCGATGGCCAGATACGCTTAAGCGTATTACTATTCTGTGTTATTAATTCCTTCACATGAACCAAACTTAAAATTCTTTGGCCCGGCCATGTACCCACAATTGTCTTGATAATGTCAGCAATAATCAAAGACTTTCCACCACCACCGGGTATACACACCAGCGGGTTACCGTCTTTGTTATTGACAAAGAAGTTGAACACGGCATCTTTAGCTTCCTGTTGATAGTATCTTAGCTGCATTCAAGATCCCAAGCTTCTTTTTCTTTAGGCCAAACAAACTTTTTCAAAAACCAGTATTGTTTAGCTGTTATTGAATTGTGTTCCCGTTCAGTCATAACTTCTAGGTTCCAAGGTAAAGGATTAAGTTTATCCCCGTCTTTATGGTGTACTACTTCATCTTTCTTTAACCGTCTTCCCACAATCAATAGCTCTGCAATATGCCGGTGTAGCCGCGTACCATCAGACATACGCCAGTAGCCTTTATCATCAATGTACATTGGCTCTAATAAGGTAAAAACTGGTGGTCTGAACAGCCTTTGATTATGGCTTCTTTAGGGATAATGCTGTTCCAGCGTTTGCAAAACCACTCTGCATTTTCAACCGGGCTAGCGTTAACACAGTTGCGACAATTAGGTGTAGGTGCTTTGCCCCGGTGACAGCCATCTTGAAAGCTACACATATTACAAACCCAAAAAGTAGGTTTGTTACTAATGCGGGCTGGTGGTGTAGTTTCCGTGATTATGTAACGGGCTTTTTCAATGTTCTGTTGGGCTTTGTCCCAATCCAGTTCAACTATTTCAACATACAAGTCTGAGTCATTCTTATTTCGGCAAATGTAGCAAGCATATTTGATGTTCAATTGCTTGCCATAGCCTGATTGCTGAATGAAATGACGCGGCTTTGCACCACCTACTGTTTTCTTAGCTAGGTCATTGAATGGCGCACCGGTCTTACTTGACTTGCACTCTAGAAGTGTGGGCAAATACAACCCTATTTCCGGCCAGATAAACACACCATCAACACTTCCCCCAAAGTGTCCACCTATGTCAGATACTTTTATCTGTTGGCCGTTTTCATCAACTGTGTCTAGGAAATGTGCCCCAAGGGATTTCAGAATATATCTTAGCTCCGCTTCAATCTGATGACCGGCTAAAAATATTCTTTCCATTCTGGCTGTGTGTTGTTCTTTCCAGAACCAATGCCAGTGATACCACAAGTAGCGTAAGCAATCATGGCCAATTACTGACCATCCAAGATGTGACCTAAACCCGTCTTCAGCACCATCAATAGAGAATTGATCAATTTTCTCTTTGATGCGGTCAGCAATGGTGCGTTGCCAATACACAATTGTTAGGTCTATTGGCTCTTTAGTCTCTAGGTCTAGTGGGGCTGTGCTGGTTCCTGCTATGTTTACGTTTGCTGGCGTGTAACAAGTTGTGTTTGGCAAGACGTTGAACAGTGCGCTTGTGTCTGTCATTAATTCTCTGCTTTCCTATTTCAATCTTGTGTTGCCCCTTACGTCTGCAATACTCTTCTGAAATTGTTATGCACCGTAGTAGCTCTTTATGGGTTGATGTTGATATATGAAACCGTTCAATCATATCAAGCTCTTTGCCCATCCACTCAATAGCCCTATCGCGTGTCATAAAGCCAGCTTGCCAAATCTTGTCAAATGAAATGTGTGCTAATCTTCTTAGCTTTCTTAGGCTACCTGTAGCCATTAATCCTAGTGGCAAATCAGTATCAGACTGACAACCAACACTAGCCCCGCAATCCCCACATATCCATGCGTAAGGCCAATTAGCTAGAGTGAACCGGGTAGTAAGAAACACGTTTATTGAACGGCATTCACTACATGACGTTAGACCCATACAGCCTCAATAGGTGCCACATTAGCTAGTTTTGCCTCTTCAATTCGTTTGCAAGCAATCGCGTAGTAATCAGCATCTTGCTCAATTCCAATAAATGAACGCTTGGTATTCACACAAGCTACACCAGTAGTACCTGAACCCATGCAGTTGTCCAGCACGATCATGCCTTCATTGGTGTAAGTCTTTATCATGTACTCCATGAGAGCTACGGGCTTCTGGGTGGGGTGAAGGGATTTGCCTTGCCTTGGAAAAGTTACAATAGTTCGCGGGTAGCCAGTCCATTCCTGGTAATTTTCAGCAGCGAATTTTCCCAAACTTGAAATTGTAATAGCACTACGTTTCTTTTGTTTGTTGTATGGCTGTAAATCTTGGGGAAAATATCGAGCATTTCTGAAAACAGCAATGTCTTCATGGCAACGCATGGGCATTTTATGTGCATTCAAGTGACCTGTTACAGAAAGTGGCCCTGCTTTTGCCCATATCCAACAATGATTAAATTCTTCAAAATTACTAGCGATTAATACGCTTGTAAAAGGTTGATTACCAGTTAGAACAATATTACCGTTACAAATTCGCTTATATTGTTCCCATAATTTAGCAAGGTCTATGACACAATCCCATTTGTTCTGAGTTGTGCCATAAGGCAAATCACAAAGAATCAAATCCACATAACCATCAGGAATTTGTTTCATTAACTCTAAACAATCACCTTGCATGGTGTATGTAAATGGTTCTGTCACTCTAACAATTCCTTTCTGTAAATTGACTCTAAGAAAGCCGGTAGGCTGTTAACACCTACCGGCTATGGTTGGGTTGCTGGTAAAACTACCTTGCCCAAGGCGGTGCAGAGCTAGCAGCCAGGGCCGCTCCACCACCGGTAGCCCAAGGCTGTGCGCTGGCCGCTGGCGCGGCTGTAGCAGGGGCCGGGGGCTGTGCCGGGTTGTTCCAAGGGGTTGCGGCTGCTGTTGCCGGTGCGGTTGCCGCTAGCGCGGCTTGTGCAGCCGGGGCCGGGGCTTGGATGGGCGTGTTTTGCGGTGCCACTGGCTGACCCGCAACAGGAATGTTGCCAGCAAGGTCTTTAACTAGCTTCACTTCGCTGTAGCCGTCATTAGGTGCATCTTGCGGGCCAATGGTAGCAATGAACCTACCGCCAACAAGCTCTGATGCCTGCCCAATACGCAACCGGCCTGTTGCATGGCAAATTGCTGACAGATGTTGATAAGCAATACGGGTTGGCGTTTCAGCCTGACCATACAGGTTCAACCGGTCAGCTTGAATTTGACCCTTGTACTGGCCATCCAATACCTTCAGGTTGATAACTAACATACCTTTGTCTTTGCTGTTCTGTACTGCAACAGCTTCAACAGCGGTAATTTCAACAGGATAGTCAGCAAGCGGAAAGCAAATACCCGCTGTTGATTGGCGCGGGTCAACTAACGCCGCATCGAAGTTTAAGGTTACGTCTGCCATAACGTTTTGTTTCCTTTCAAGGTTAAGTTATTGTTGTAAATAGTTGATAGCAACTTGCAACGCTGCTATAGAATCTTTGAATCCTCCCAAGCCCCTGTTGCAATGATGGCAAAGAACACCTCTTACTTTTCCAGTTGCATGGCAATGGTCTACATGCCAATCATTCTTTGAACCGGAACTATCAGATTTGCATATCGCACAGCATTTACCTTGAGACTCGAAAATTTTTATGTAATCCTCAAGAGTTATTCCGTAATTCTTTTTCAATTCAGAATTTTTAGCTCTTTCTGGATTTGCTTGACGCCATTCTGTAACTTTACTTCTGTTCCTTTCCGGGTCACGTCTAGCAATTTCTCTGGAACGCTCCCTAACACGTTCGGGGTTGGCTTCAAAATTTGCTTTAGCTTTAGCGAGTAAACGACTGCGATTATCAATATACCATTGACGTTTGTACGCACGTTTAACTTTAATCGCATCTAAATCAGATTGACTCACTGGCCAGCCTTAATAAAAATTTTGGATAGGTCTGGATATTCTATCGCGTCTAAATTACCGCTTCTGTCTTTAGCATCCCATTCTGGAGTAGCTCTGGTGTGAATAGCTCTCCATTCTTTCCCATCAGTTACACCAGCATACATGTGCAACACTAAATCGAAGAAATATGGCATGGCATTTTGCAATGCAACGCTAGGCATGATTGGGGAAAAACGCCTAGTAATAACTGGTGGTGTTCCATCTTCCATTGTTTGTTGCTTGGCAATGAATTGGACGTTTTTACCCTTCAAATCACGAAAATTGCGAATCAGGGCATACATCATTTGTTGCATGTTACCGTATGCTTTGCGGGCATCCTTGTTGTATTTCAATTCTTCAGCTAGCACTACTTCAGCAATTTCAGAAATGGAATCCAACACAAAGGTTGAATACTTCTTTGTGTCTGAAGACTTCAAAGCCCAAGTAAAGGCTTCATCCAACTGTTTATAGCTGGTAACATCAATGTACGGTATGTTGAATTTGCGGAGCGACAGCAAACCATTTTCAGCACTGAAAATTAGCGGCCCCGGTGCGGTAGATGCTAGTACCGTCTTGCCTACACCAGACCGGCCATAAGTTACAGCTTTAACACCATCAGCCGCGCTAATCTTGCTTGTTAGTTGAATCTGCATTTGTTATCCCTTGCTAACAACTTTTGCTGGTGAATATGGCGTTTCCTGTTGAAGCTCTTCAATATGAGCTAGAATAATTGTTACTTCATCAATAGCCTGACGCGCTATCAACCCGCGCTGTGTGCGGCCCGGTGTACGCAAGAGCTTTATAACATTCTCTAACCGGCCTTTGTCTTCATCCCTAATGCTTATCATAGTTTCCTTAGCCACAAGGGGCCAGCGTTGCACTTACAACAGAGAATAGCGGGGATAGCAGGGCCAACTTGTCTAGTACCGCATAGTAAGCAGCAATAGAAAGTTGTCCAATCTTTATAGCTTTGTTTTGGGGGCTTTGATTTCAAGCGTTGGGGCATTTTGTTTTAGGTGCCTTTATCTCTAAAGTAGGTGCTCCGGAACGAATCTCCAAGGCTTTGTCAAAGTGTGCCTGTTCCGCTGCTGTCAGCTTTTTGAACGTGCTAACTGAAAGTGTTGGCGTCCACTTTACCAGAAGTGCAGCCAGCGTGTCATCAAAATGTGTTAGGGCTTCTTCAGTTTCACCGTTAGCATCAGTCAGCGTATAGTTCTCTTTCTTGACGCTCACCAAATCATAGCCACCGGGAAGGGCTGCATGTTCTGTGCCAGAAGTCTTGTTAGTGTCAAAGAAACCACTATCATGCACAATGACTTTGCGGCATTCCATTTCAAACTTTTTCAGCGTGTCAAGCTGTTTCTTGGTGTTTTCCCACACTGTAAGAATTTCAATCTGTTCCGGCAATAGCCCATCAGTTGCATAGGGCAATTCAACCGGTGTGGTGAAATCAGGGGTAGCGGGAATAGCCCACTTGAACGGTTCCGGTGCTGGCTGTACCGGGTTTAGTGGTTCCATGCGCGTAGCAGGGTCTAAAGGTTGTTTACAGTCTTGAACCGCAAACGGGTTGGGAAGCATTGGAAGCGGTGCTAGGTCTTGGGTCATCTTGAATAACCTTTCTTTTAGAAAATGTGACTATGTAACCAGCTTCGCAATGTTCGCAATATTCCGCTTCAGACTTTGTGCGGTCATCACGCCACACTCTAGCCGCTAATCTGCAATCGGCCAAGCCGGTCTTTGTGATTGGGAAATGATGGGATGTTTTGCAAAGGTAGAATGAATTAATGGTTGACAACTTCACTTGCAGCCAGCACCGTATTTTGCCCCATAGGGAAGGTGCGCGTAAGGTTCCGTTGTCAACCATGTTTCGGACCATACGCCACAAAGCGGGATGCTGTCAAGCCCTTAAATGTTGCCTTGTACAAATCAAATTCGCATGTTATGGTCTGATTCGTTATGAATAGACAAAAAGCCCCGCGCTGTGCGCTTGTAGAGCGTACCATCCAATTGCTACGGAACCGGCCCAGGCCTGTAACACTGCAGGTAGTGGCTGATGACACCAAACTACACATCAGATGGTTGCAGCTTTTGTTGCAGCGTGAATCATTAGCCCCTTCTGCTGATGCAATAGTGGTGTTGTATGAGTATCTTTCCGGCAAAAAACTTCCCATTGAATAGGTAGACAATGTTAGATGAACTGGTTAATTACCGGCAATGGGTATGCTATCGCTTGCCGGATAAAGTGCCGTTGAATCCAAAAGACGGCACTAAAGCTGAATCAGATAACCCTAATACATGGGGAACATATGAAGACGCTGTTGCTTGCTGTACTCCAACTAACGGTGTTGGTATTGGTTTTGTACTCACCAATGAAGACCCTTATACCGTCATTGACCTTGACAATCCAGCAGACCCTAAGCACAACTTTACACCAGAACAGATAGCAGAAGTGCAAGCTGTTCATACAAAGATTGCTGAAGCTTTTGCTAGCTATTCTGAAGTATCGCCTTCAGGCAAGGGCTTGCATATTTGGTGCAAAGGCTTTATTGCATCTGGTAAGCGTAAGAAATGCACAGAAATGTATAGCTCTGGCCGCTACATGACTGTGACGGGTCAGGTATTCCAGAACCTTCCAATACAGCCCCGGCAAGAGCTTATCAATATATTGTGGGAAGAGCTAGGCGGTACAGACGCGGCCCCGGCCCCTGACGTTGCTAGCAAGCCCCAAACCATATCTGATGAAGAGCTATGCCGCATGGCTAGCACTGGTGCGAATGGCAACGGTGAAATGTTTGTAGAGTTGTATAAGAACAACTGGCAACCCTACTTTCCTTCACAGTCTGAAGCTGATTTGACATTCTGTAATATTGTGGCTTTCTACACTGACAACAAGGAACAGGTAGGCAGCATATATTACGCATCAGACCTATTCAAGAAATCCCCCAAGAAAAAGCGCAAAGCCAAACCAGATTATCTATTTCACGAATCATGGGGTATTGTTACCAAGGCATTTGACCAAAAAGGGCCAGAGTTACCAGCTAACATACTAGCTGCTATTCAAGCTGCAAATCCTCTTGGAAAGGATAAGTCAAATGAAACTCATATCAATAGTGCGGTTACTGATGTGGCTGACAATTGGGTTGGGGCTTTACCTGATAATGAAGTAGAGCCTGAAGCGGCCCCGGTTGTTGATTGGAAACCAGCCCCCGGTTTGATGGGAGATATTGCAGCCTTCATATATTCCAATGCTGTCAACCCGGTTAGGGAAGTAGCAACAGCAGCTAGCATTGCTTATATGGCTGGTATTGCTGGCCGGGGCTACAACATAAGTTCTACCGGCCTAAATCAGTATGTCATTCTGCTAGCTAATACCAGCGGTGGTAAAGAAGGTGCAGGGCAAGGCATGGACAAGCTGACCCATGCGGTACGGGAACAAGTGCCTGCTTTTGAAAGATTCATGGGGCCAAGCAACATTGCCAGCCCGCAAGGATTAGTAAAGCAGCTTGTTGAAACGCCTTGCATGTTATCACATAAAGGTGAATTTGGTATGTGGTTGCAAAAGCTCACTAGCAAATATGCCCGCACTAATGATGTTGAAATGCGCGGGATGCTGCTAGACCTATATACCAAATCAGGCTTCAAACAAACCTTGCGCGGGTCTTGCTACTCTGACCGGCAAAAGAATGTGCCTGTAATGGATAGCCCCTCATTTAGCATGTTTGGTGACTCTACCCAACAAGAATTTTACAAGGCAATTGATGAAGTTACAATTAGTGAAGGTTTAATACCCCGGTTGACTGTAATTGAATCGAATGATGCGCGGCCCACCTATAACGAAAATCACAACAAGATTAAACCATCTGGTGAGCTAGTCACAAAAATCGCAATGCTAGCCAAGCGGTGCCTTGAACTTGAAATGTTGAAGACACCTATTGATATTCAGGAAACGCCAGAAGCTACAGCCTTTCATGTGGCATACCGCGAAACCTGCACAGACCGCGTGTTTGCTGACCGTGACAACCCCATAGCTCAGATATGGACGCGGGCACACCTTCGCCTATTGCGCTTGGCAGGGCTTGTGGCTGTTGGCTGCGACCCTGACCAGCCGGTTATGACACTAGAGCATTGCCAGTGGGCACATACTGTTATTGAGCATGGTTGTCATACGGTTATTACTCGGTTCAATGCAGGGCAAGTTGGTGAAGTTAATTATTTGCTAGAGCAACGGAGATTACTAGCCAAGACAATTTACAAGTATTGTCATGCTAGATATTCCGACACTTGGTATAAGGCATACGGTATTAGCTCTGATATGTTCAAAGCAAGAGTTATTACCCACAGATACCTAGTCAATTCAACTAAGCAGCATTCTTGTTTCAGGAATGACCGCAATCCGCAAATGTCATTCAAGAATGTTTTGCAAGAGCTACTTGACGCTGGAAATATTGAAAAGATTGATATGAAGAAAGTAAAAGATTCTGGCCGGTCTGGATTGGCTTACTATGTGTTGGATTTGCGCGGGCTAGCGTAGTATAGGCACCTAGCGTAGTATGCAAATAGTATGGCTGCAAAATGGGTGTAACTTCATTGGTGACATACAGTTAGATCATACTATGTAAGAACGTTGCAGAGTATCCCCCTAACAGACCCACAAATCACACCCATACTATGCATACTATGTAACTATCACTGAAGATACTACATATATACATACTACATAATATACATATATAAGAATACAAAGGGTTTAGAATCTTATTTACAGAGTATGTTTGCAATACCGCACATACCCCTTGACATTCGTATTGAAAAAGCGTTGAATGTGGGCAACAGAACCATACCTTTGCCAATGGAGATATCAACATGACTTGTGGACAACAGCAGACCATAAACGGAGAAACAATCAGAGCTAAGTGTATCTTGAATGTAAAGCACCCCGGCCCGCATACTGACGGTGATAAACAATGGGCTGATTCTGATGATTCACCAATGGATAGCAATTATGACCTTGCATCTAAGGAAGCTAGCAAGCCAACACCGCAACCAGCTTGGGTACACCTAGCGGCTGATGAACAGGCTATGCATAACAGGTTCATGGAAAAGTGCAAACCATTCTTGCCCGGTGTCAAGGTCTTTACCGCGTTTGGTGCTGGTGAAATTGTTCAAGTGATAAACGTTACTGACCAGTATTGCCCATTTGAAGTTAAATGTAGTGATGGTCAAACGCGCATGTTTAAGCGGGAATGTCTGAGCTTGAACCTAGCTAACGTACCTAAGCTGAAATGCAAGGGATGTGATGACGTTCATAGCTTTGATTGCCCGCTGGCATTGTCTAAGCAACCAATGACGCATGTTGAAGCTGTTATTGAAGGTATGAAGGCTGAAGAGCGTCAGGTTAGGTTTGTGCAGATTACAGCTAATAGCACAGCTTTATTTGGTCTTGATAGCACTGGCCAGATTTGGTTTAATAGGGATATGGTTTGGTACAAGGTAGAGCCACCAGTATTGTAACAAGAAAGGTAACAATGACACCTAATGAAGTTTATACCGCTGAAGTCTTAGCTGTAGTGTGCCCCAAGTGCAAAGGCGTTGGCCAGTGCTTAGACCCTTCTTTGTGGGGAAGCAAATACATTGACAAGCCCCATGCAGAGCGTGTAACCTCGACCGCACTGAAGGTTAAGAAGTGCTGTAGCAATCCAGACGATTGCCCCGGTACTGGCCAACCTTGTCTTAGCCTTGGTGGTGCGGGTTTCACAATCGAACCAATCAAGACAGCTTGTGTTAGCTGTAGTGAACAAGGGTTGACGGAATGCCTTTATGGTGGGCCATGTGATAGGGTTAACAAATGACTGAAGCAATCACATTTGACAAAGGGCTTTCATTGCGTAAGCGGTTTAAAGCTGCTTTGCTTTATGCTGATACCCCGGCTGTTGAAGTTCCTGTTGCTGGTGATAGCAGACCTACAACAGCCGGTCATGCTTTGTACCTTGTTTATCGCAATGAACGTTGCAGACAGAACTTTGAAGAATGGAAATGGGAAAGTCTTGATATTGGCCAGCGGCTAGTATGGGATAGAACAGCAGCGGCTATAGGATTGAAAATCTAGCAACAAAAGGATAATAACAATGTGGATTGAAATAGTAGATGGTGAAGGTAAAACCATTGGTGCTGTCAACTCTGAAGTGTGCGATTTAATCAAGGTTGGTGATGACGGCCCTAGTGGTAGGGCACTGATTCGTAACGCCAACACCAATGATGCATATATTACGCGCACTAGCTACTTGCGGTTGATTGAAACCATAACCCAAGCCGAAGCTACTGCTGGTGAGAACAAAGACCGCGAACAACCCCGGCTGGTGATGCCTTGAGCAAAGCCATAAATGAAAAGCTATTATGTTGAATTCACAAACGGTCTAACGTGCATAGTTGAAGCTGATAACATCTATTCAGCTATCATCAAAGCGTCAGACCTTCACCGGCTATCAATGGAAGACATTGTAGCCATATCCGCTATGCGTGGTGGTGACTGATGAAACTATGCAAGTTTACTAATCGCAAATGGTATCAGGTTAAGGGCCGGGGCTGGCATTGCATTAGGGAACGCTGGCACTACGGCCCTTGCGCGTTAACTGCTAGCTGGTGGTTGAAGCTCTGGCACTGGCTAAAGACTGGTGAAGTTTTACCTTGAAAGGAATAACGGCTATGGAGCTTGGAACGGTAGCACAACGCAAGACAGACGGTAAGCTCTACATGGTGACCGGCAAGGTTGGCAAACACCAGCTAGAGCTAAGGGAAGTAACAGCTATTAGCATTCAATTGCATGTTGATAGCAAGATGCTTTCAACTGTTCATCACCATTCAGAGTTTGAACCATGTAAGCAAGTCAACATCAATGTTGCCGGTAGACAATTGCCGGTCATTGACAAATCAAACACCAACTGACACAAAACGGCCCCAAGGTGGCGTCATAAACCCTTGGGGCCAAACTGCCCTGCAATGACCGTCTAAGCGGCCTTATTCAATACGCCTAGCTCTTCTGGCTTGAATTGATTCATCAACATTGACAGAAAGCCTTGCAACCATGCTGGCCGCTCTGCTGTTGGAATCAACTCCAATTCTTGCCTGACGGCCCCATACAACTGTATCTGACCGTTGAAGTGGCTGAATTGCTCTGGCGTTAGTGTTTGCCAGCCCGGTCTAGCACTTGTGGGCATAGCGCGAACTGATGCTGATGGCTTTTTGCTGGTGTTCATAGCGCGTTCCTTTCCGGTGGGGATGGACTTGCATGAACCAAAAGGTACATTAGTCCACTTAAAGTGTCAAGAAAAATTTCTTGACAAAATCAAAACAGCGTATAATAGCATACACAACGCGGCTAACTTGCTGATTCTAAACATATTTCCTGTTGGTGTTGATGTGCAAAAATAGACTAAAAATAATTTGATAAAAAGGCTTGACATTCGGGGTTGGTGTTGATATGCTTATTTCAGTGAGGCAACACAATGACGATTTCAGCAACAACACTAAAAGGTTCACTGGTTATCAAGCGGGAATATGACATTCGCCATGACAGCAAACTTGGTAAAGCAACTGATATGGAACCTGAAAATTGCGCTTGCTGTGACCGTAAAATTTTCAAAGTTGCTCTTATGGAAAATGGCGAATTGCTTGGTTTAGAATGCGCTTGCATTATGGGCCGTAGCAAGTTTGCACAAGATGAACAAAATGTTATGAACATGCGTCAGGGCCGGAACCTTACAGTACGCCAGCAAGCATACGCTAGAGAAAGGGGGTTACTCTAGTGGTTAGTATGAGCATTCTTGAAGCTTGTAAATTTGCGGAAAATGTTAGCGGTGCTTTTTGCTTTGTTGAGACAAAAGATTTATACCGTTACAGACCTTTTCCAAATCGTTACATACACGATGGTATAGATGGTGTTCAAGGCATAGAACAGTGGAGTTGTAATATTCCAAAGCCAGCTTGGATAAAATGTAATTCCTTAGAAAATCTTTTTAATTTCCGATTAGGGGCCATCAAATGAAAGTCATTCGTACCAGCTTACGCGATACAGACCGGTCAGAAGAGTTTGAACTGACTGAAGACCTGATACTCAACATTTGCCGGTGGAATGGGGCTGGTGATGAAATTGTTAGAGCTTGGCTGCTGACTGGTAAAGTGGTTTACACCAACTATTCAATGTGGCGTGTTGAATAGGCACTTGACAAGATTTGCAATTCATGTTAATCTGTTCAAGTAGTCAAATTTGCTTTGGGAGAGAAATCAAAATGTATATCTTGTTCGTACCTGCTGCACTGGCTTTGCTCTTGGCTCTTGCCATGAACATCTACCCTATTTTTGTTTTCAAGCAACAGAAACCAATGCTTGAACAGATTGAACACGCCAGAGCCATAGCCAGCGCGGAACGCTACCAGCACCGCATCAATGAAACCATCATTGCTTCATACTCTCTACCGATTGGAGACTAACCAGATGTGGAAGACACTGAAGGAAGGATTAGCATTGTTTGGTCTAATCCTATTAACCGTTGAAGCTGTGCTAGTACTAAGCTGGTGGTTGAACGGTTGTGGACAATGATAACTGTCATCTTCGCAGACCCTAGCAAATGGCCGCTAACCTGCCCTATCGCAGAGTTTGAACTAAAAGTATGTGATGACGTAAAAGCTATTATACTTGAAGGTGAAGCTTTGTTGCTGGCCGCTAAGGAATTCATGGGGCTACCAATGCCGGTGTTTATCAATGAATATCAAGATGCTAAGATGACTTGGTATTGGGTTGATGCACAGTTCCTAGCCCGCAACCTTCCAACTGCTTACAGGCTGAATAAAGAGGCTACGCGGGGTAAAGCATGACAATTACACCAGAAATGTTGGCTAAAGTTGGCTCTGAATCAGCCCATCAAAAAGCCCTGTTTTGTTGGATGGCTCTACCAGAGCAAAAAGCTAGGTATCCTGAATTGGATTTGGCTTTTCACATCCCTAACGGTGGTGCAAGGGATAGTGACCAAAAGGTTGCTGCTAAACGCGGTGGTGAACTAAAAGCTGAAGGCGTCAAATCTGGTGTACTAGACATTTTCTTGCCGGTTGCGCGTGGTGGTTGGCATGGTCTGTTCTTAGAGCTAAAAGTTAAGAATAACACAACCAGTGAAAAGCAAGATAAATTTATTTTTCGCGTAACTCAACAAGGTTTTTTGGCTAAGGTATGTTACTCTTGGGTTGCAGCTAAAACAGCCCTAGAGGAATATTTATGCCCTTGACTGGACAAGCAAAACGGGATTATGAAAAGGCTTACCGGGCCAAACCAGAGAATAAAGCTAAAGCTAAACAAGCTACTAAAAGGTTTTATGACAACAATCCTGATTACTTAATCGGTCAGTATCAGCGATACAAAAAGAAAAACCCTTTGTGGTCACGTCAGCAACAATTAAAAGTTAAGTATGAAATAACTCTAGAAGAGTTTGACCTTATTTTTGCTAATCAGAATAATGGTTGCGCTATCTGCAAAAGTTGGTCACACAATGGTAGGGGCTGGCATGTTGACCATGACCACAACAACGGTAGGATTCGTGGTGTTCTCTGTAATAACTGCAATGTGGCTATAGGTCACATGCGCGATAGTATAGAAATTCTTACGGCTGCAATAAATTACCTAGCTAGTCGTTAATCTGTGCTACCTTGTCTGCATGGCAATTCAAATTGACAATGTGGGCATGGCCGCTTTTGTATGCAGCCGGGGCCAGTACCAACCAAAGACTTCAGAGCGTACTTTTAAAGCCCGGTGCGGTTCCTACATTCGTTTTACTGTAACTGTTGGCCCCATGATTTTGCACATTCGCAAAGAACACAATGCATGTGCAAAAGGTTGCCCGCTCTGCGAAGAGCAAATTGCAACCGCAAAAAATCTTATTCAAAGTGGAAAATAACTGTTGACAGATAGCACAGTCAATAGGTACAGTAGCTAAGTAATCAGTTTGACAGTAGTAAAACTTGGCAGTATGGAGAAGACAAAATGAATGCAAAAGACCTGAAAAAGCTGAAGAAGTCACTTGTGGATGCTGGCACCAATGGCATTCTTGCAAAGCCCGCTGATGTTGCAGACCTTATTACGGCTGGCTTGGTGGAAGTTAACACAGCGGTTGCCCCCAACGCTGACGGCATGATACCTGCCCGCGCTACTGCGAAGCTTGCAGCGGAGCTTGGTGCGAAGCTTGCAGCGGCCCCGGTTGCGAAGGCTACGTTTGCTATTGTGGATGCGGTGCCGTTTGTGCCCGGTGTGCGCGGTGGCGTGAAAGAGGAAGTCTACCCCTTCAGCAAGCTTGAAGTTGGTCAGTCTTTCGTGGTTCCGGTGTCTGAAGACAAGCCTACCCCTGAAAAGGTGGTGGAGAAGTTTGGTAGCACCGTATCCAGCGCAACCCGCCGGTTTGCTGTTGAAACTGGTGAAACCCGCACCAACAAAAAGGGCAAGGTTGTACCGGTGTTGAAGGCAACCCGCAAGTTTACGTTGCGGCCCATCACAGTTGGTCAGACGTACCCCAACAGCACCTTTGTTGAAACGGTCAGCGGTGCGCGGGTCTTTCGTATCGCGTAATCTCTACAGGTAGCCTAACCCGGCTACAGTTGGTTTGCTAAAGGCTATCCACAACGGGTAGCCTTTAGCTGCATAACAACCCTTCTGAAAGGTCACCATGAAAAAGTTTGGATTCTACCTAGTTATTGCGCTGGCGTGTTTGCCAGTGTTCGCGGTTGGTCAGGCACCGGCCAAGCCAGCATCAAAGCCAGTACCAACCATCTGTGACGTTAAAGAGCCTGATTGTAAAGACAAGCTGAAGCTGGAAAATCTTGACTTGAAGATTGGCAAGATTGTTGACGAATTCAATCAGCAAGCTCAAAAGCAATTTGAACAGATGGTGAAGCCGCAAATGCAGCCGCTTCAAGATGAACGTGCAAAGCTGATACAGAAGCTTAATGCGGCCCATCCCGGCTATCAGTGGTATGACCCTACCGGCCCCGGTGATATTCAAGGCTTTCAGCCGGTGCCAGCAAGCCCCGCACCAGCCCCGGCAACGGCCCCAACAAAGCCTGTTGACAAGCCAGCGGCCAGCCAGTAAGCTGTACTCACGTTGGAAGCGGCCCCAAGCTGGCTTCTAGGCACTGGTGGGCTGTACCGGTGCTGTATGCCCCACGCGGGCATTGTAAGACCAGAAAGGAAGCCAAGCTACCAATCTGGCAACAGTTGAAGCCCCTGACCACACAGCAACAAGTGAAGGTGTCAGGGGCTTTTCTGTGTTTGCTATTCAAGTTACTATTGAAGTCTAATACCCAACAGTTACATTGACGTAACCGGCCCCCGGCCCCACAATCTAGGCTGTCTTCCATAGCCTACCCCTACCGCGCATGAACCATTTGCGGTAGGGGCTTTTTTCTTGCGCTAGCTGGCCCTTGGTGCTACATTCAGCCGCGTGAATAGCCTAACCTACTCCCAAAGCGGCCCAGAGCTTACAGAAGCCTTTGAAAGCTGTGAATTGGTTGCCTACAATGATGCTGGTAAGGGCATCTTGACAATTGGGTACGGTCATACCGGCCCTGATGTTGTTCCCGGCCTTGTATGGACTAAGGAACAGGCTGTAACAGCCCTTATGAATGACATTGTTTGGGCTGAAAAGATTGTAAATCATTTTGTTGTTCCCACACTTGAACAGCATCAGTTTGATGCCTTGGTTGATTTCACGTTCAATGATGGTGCTGGTAACTTTGAAAATTCAACTCTATTGCGCTTAGTAAATGCCGGTAACATGGCAGCTGCTGACCATGAATTTGCAAAATGGATACACGCGGGCGGAAAGGTTCTATCTGGATTAGTTCGCAGACGTGCGGCTGAAGCGGCATTATTCAATAGCGCATCTTGAAGAAAGATGTGTTTATGAAATTTTGGGAACTAAGGGAACACATTTTGACTATGACAGTGAACAACAAAATAGCCTTGGGCTTGCGCGTGTTCTGTCTTGGTGTCGGGCTATTTTTGATGGTTCAAGGGCATCCACCGGCCAGCGGTCAGCAGTCAGCTACATTGTCAACGCTAACTTCAATGTCAGTTGAAGATGAAGCTAGGGATATTAAACTTAGCCAGATTCAAGAATGGCATATACAGCAAGCCGGTGTTAACGCCTTGCATGATTCTCAGATACATGAATT
>QGNH01000743.1_pt2 | contig 24074 bp, 31 predicted proteins | sample 1735481 | NCBI WGS metagenome assembly QGNH01 (sample SAMN09239004, study PRJNA386568) | Viral metagenome, whole genome shotgun sequencing project.
CGGGTCAAGCCAAGCTGGCGCTGGAATTGAACGGCAGACAGGCCGGGCGTCATGCTGGAAATGAGGTAAGCGCCCCAAAACCAAGTCGTCAGCGGTGTATGGGTGCGCTCCATGACCGTGCCGACCGTCAGAGAGGTTTGCTTACGGCACTTCCGACACGCCAGCACAAGCGGGCGTTTGGCAATGCGTACAGGCTCGCCACGGGCTTTGCAGTGCGGGCATTGGAAGCCGTCAGGCCATTTTGCGCCTTCCAGATAGCGACCGCAGGCCGCGTCGTCCGGGAACAGTTTTTGGAACTGCGGCAGGGACTTGGGGAAGGGCAGGTGTTCCCATTTGTGAATGTCGTGGGTCATGTGGCTAGTAGAATTTCCGTTCAAGATAAATCTCCCCGTCGAAGTGATCAAAGGGACAACACTCAAGCTCTTTGTCGGTCGTCTCCGGGTCAACAAGACCATCGCAAGCCCATACACCATGGCCCTCATATTCGAGCGTGCCGCCGCATACAGGGCATTTCTTCGGAACAAATCGTCCGTTGTTATCTCTCGGTGATAGGGGCGTCAGGGATTTAGGGAAAGGCAGTTTTTCCCAGTTGTGAATGTCGTGGATCATAAAATGCGCCTCTTATTTATGGTCAATGCGTTCAATCTCAGCGACGATCAAAGCGCCAGCGCGGACAAGGTTGCGGCGGCGTCCTTTTGGTTTCCACCAACTTGCATCCCACGGCCATTGAGCCAGCTTAATGCCAAGCGCGTAGCAACCTGCTGCGCGTGCCAATTCCCCGTCAATGTGTTTGGCGTCATGTTCGGGCGTCCACCCCTCGCCTTCAATCTGGCGCTTGCGTTCGGCAGCAATTTCATCAATCGCGCTCATGGCTTAGGCCCTAATCATATCGGCTTTAGAAATTTTCAGACCTTGGTGCCGGGCGATTGCTACCCCGCGCTCTTGGGCGGCCTGACGACTTGTATAGCCGTGGTCGGCATATCCATTTACCACCACCCCATAAAGCGTTTGCCCCGTCGATTGTGGAAGTTCCACGATCTGAATTTTGGCGGTAGCCGGGTTGGTTGGAACAGAGTTAACGCCGACTTGATGTGAGGCTCCGGCACCTATCCGTTTGGCAAAGCCCCGCGCGGCCTCCTTAGTGAAAACTCCGCCCCGGCTTTCGCTTCCGTGTCCTTTTGCGTCTTTCATGGAACTCTCCTGTTATTTCGTCTGTTAGAACTGTAAACGCGCCGATGACTACCAGCGCGATTATGATGCCGACCCCCCAAACTAGGCCGCGCGGGAGCAGAGTATTTCCAACCCAAATTAGATCGCCCATTGGCCACGCTCCTATTTTAGAAAGCGTGTGTTGTACCGAAACGAGCAATCGGCCTCTATCGGCATGATGTAAGTCCCGACGCTCATCAGCCAGCGCCCGATATAAAATCTCAGTCGTTTCACGGTCGCTCCCTTTATTGGCCCGTTTTGGCCTATGCCCTTATCTAGCACAGGTGGGTGCATGTGTCAAGCGGATAAGCATAAAACATAGGGAATTCCGCTATCCGACCTTCCGAATGATTTGGTCAGTCTCGGCGATCTTGAACGTGTTGGCATCAATCTGATTGACGTGCGACCCGTCGTCTAAGAGCAAAAATTGCCGCGGGCCGCCGGGCCGCATTGGTTGGATATATTTCCTGAAACTGCTTAAAGGTGTGTTTGGCCATGACCATGACCCCTATTTTTATTGGAATGTCGGCTGCTTCGCGTCAGCGGAAATCAATTCTAAGACGCCTTGGAGTTTTGCGGCTGCCGAACGGTTCGCGAGCTTTCCAGTTCTCAGATTGGCTTCTATTGCCGTCCGAAGCATTTGTTCTGCCTCGGACTTCGGCAAAAGCCCGTTCTGGACCAAAGTCCAAAAAGAGAGTTGCGGGAGCATATAGGCCGCGATAGCGGTTCCTGATACGTCGTCAATCGGACTGAGTTTGGCCATAGGATTATCCCCCTACCTGCGATTGTGGGACCGCGCCATCTACGACAGCTCAGCGCTACGAGATCCGCTCTGTGACCAACAGCCTGCAGTACACACCAGGCGACTACTTGGACACGCCTGCGGTACAGGCGCTGATCGACGACGTCAGGTGGGGCGTCACCATTATCGCGCCTAACTTGGCCATTCCATTCGTGCCGTCATCGTCATGATGGAAGTATTAACCATGATCGTCGTCGCCCTGGGCACCGAGCTGGTGATCATCAGCATCGTCGGCTGGGCGCTGGAATCCAACACGGGTTAGATGATGGGTAAGCTGACGCTGTTCCGCGACAACCTCGTCAACTTCGTGACGGGCCTCGGCACGTGGAAGGACCCGTCAGCAAGCCTGCGCTACAATTTGAATTTGGTCCAACGTGACCAGCTGGAGAACGCCTACCGCAGCGACTGGATCTCCAGGCGGCTGGTTGACGCGCCGGCCGACGACGCCGCCCGAGAGTGGCGCCAGTGGCACGCGTCCCAGGACCAGATCGAGGTCATCGAGGACGTCGAGCGCGAGCACAACATCCAGAAGAAGCTGCGGCTGGCGCTGATCCGCGCCAGGCTGTACGGCGGCGCCGGCATGGTGCTGGGGGTGGACGATGGTAAGCCTGCGGAGGAACCACTGGACATCGACGCCGTCGGCAAGGACGCGCTCAAGTTCGTGGTGGTGATGAACCGCTACGAGCTGGCCGCGGGACCTCGCATCTACAACGTCGAGTCGCCGTGGTACACCTACCCAGAATACTTCACGGTGCAGTCGCCGCTGTTCGGCTTCTACGGAGAGAAGGGGAACAGTCAGCCCGAGAGCTGGCAGGGGCAGGCCGGCGATCCTGCGCGGCAGGAGACGCCGCAGTCAGGCATGGTGCGCATCCACCCCAGCCGCGTGGTGCAGTTCGCCGGTGCCGAGCTGCCTGACTGGCGGCTGGTGCCGCTGGGCGGCCTGTGGGGTGATAGCATCTTACAGGCGGTTGAGGACATCCTGAAGAAGTTCGGCATGACCGTCGGCGGCCTGGCCGCCATGGTCAACGATGCCAAGATGGACGTGGTCAAGATACCAGAGTTCAGCAAGAAGATCTCCACGGCCGAGTACGCCAACCAGCTGATCGGACGCTTCAGCGCTGCCAACCAGGCCAAGTCTGTCATCAACACGCTGGTCCTCGACACCAACGAGGAGTGGGAGCGGGTGCAGACCAACTTCGGCGGCGTGCCGCAGGTGTTGGAGAAATTCATGACGCTGGCCTGCGCGTCCGCCGGCGTGCCGTTCTCACGGGTGTTCGGCCAGCAGAGTCGCGGCCTCGGCGGCAACGAGCACAGCGGTGCCAGCAGCGACGTCAAGAACTACTACGATATGATCGCTGCGGACCAGAAGAATGTCTACACCCCGGCGCTGGACACGCTCGACCAGGTGCTGCTGCGCTCCGCGCTAGGCAAGTTCGACCCCAACGTCTACTACGAGTGGAACCCTCTGTCGCAGCCCGACCCCAAGGAGATCGCGGCCATCAGCTTGCAGAAGGCCCAGGCCACGCAGGTCTATATGACGGGTGGCTTGATCAACGAGGACGCACTGCGCGCCGCCGTAGTCAACCAGCTGATCGAGGACGGCGTCTATCCTGGGCTGGAAGACGCCATCGACGAGTTCGGCGAGGAGCCGGATGAGCCCGACGGCAGCTTCGACCCGCAGTCTGGTGCCCCCATCCCCGGCTCACCGGTCCAGGCAGCGATGGAACAGATGAAGGCGAGCGGCAACGGGGGCGACAAGCAGGTCGGTGACGCCAAGGAGCCGACGCGGCGGCCGTCGCTGATGCGAAAGCGCACGTATCGTGACTTCAGGAAGATGAGGGATAGCGCGGAGTACTTCGACCGCCTGTCACTTCTATCTGTTCGAGATGCTATCCCGCGCACGCTGTACGTGCGGCGTGACGTGCTAAACGGCGACGACATTGTGAAGTGGGCCAAGGCGCAGGGTTTCTCCACCACACTCCCAGCGGCAGCTATGCACGTCACCATCGCGTTCTCAAAGACGCTGGTTGATTGGATGAAGATGGGCAACGACTATACCGGGGACGACAGGGGTCGATTCACCGTGCCGCCCGGCGGAGTACGGCTGCTGGAGCGGCTAGGCGACGCCGTGGTCCTCATGTTCTCTTCGTCGCAACTGGCCTACCGCCACGAGGGCATGAAGAAAGAAGGTGCTAGCTGGGACCATCCTGAGTACCAGCCGCACATCACGGTCAGCTGGGATGTGCCCGAGGATTTTGATCTAGATGCTGTCGAGCCATACCGTGGGCCGATAAAGCTGGGGCCAGAGATATTCGAGCCGGTGAAGGAAGACTGGAAGTCGACCATCCACGAGGACGCAGCAGAGTGAGCGACGTATTCGACCCCTACGCGGTGCTCGACCCGCTTCGCATGGAGCGGCAGATCAATGAGCTGTCAGCCGGCGGTGGCTCTGGAGTCAGCGTCACTGACGCCGGCAACGGCAACGTCGTCGTCACTCCGTCGCCCGGCACTGGCACGTTCACGCTCGACGTGAACCCAACGCAGATGCACATTGGAGCTGTTCTCATAACGTCGTCTGCAGGAGGAGTTGGCTTGGCTGCCCCAAGCGGCGTTGCCGGGATAGCTGGGGAGATCGCTGAAGTGGTCGGACCGAGCAGCCAAGCACTTCAGATCAATAGCACTGGTATTATCCTGGTGGGGCTGCCGTCTTCTGACCCACACGTTCTTAATGCGCTGTGGGTTGAGTCCGGTGGAGCATTGATGGTGAGCGCGGGATGATGACCGAAGACCCCACTCCGAAGAAGCCCGGCAACATTGCCAAGCCGGACTCCCGGCCGCCGCCGACCCAGGGCGGCATCACGCCGACCACCAACGTCGGGGCCAAGCGCGTGCAGATCAAGCCGACGCCCGCGGCGCACGAGCCTCCGAAGCCGGAGGATAAGCCGTGAGGGAGCAGCAGACGCAGCAGCTCGCCTACGAGAAGTTCTGGCCGTCGGCGCGTATCCCCACCGGCACGGTGGGCCAGTTAGACGTGCGCTCTGGCCTGGTGTGGCCGTCTGGCGACTCGCGCTCGCCGTTCGCCACCTCCTCCGGTTACGTGGTGCAGAGCTGATGCTGCTGGGAACTAACCGGAAGCCGTTCTATGACCAGCGCAAGGTTCTCGTAGAGGACGCGCGCCCGCGCCCGTACGACCCCACCGGCACCGGCCCGCTGCGCGGCAAGTTCCGCAACGACCTTGATCGCCGCTGGGCCAAGCTGCGGCAGCTCGCCGTTAGCGCCTTGACCGACCACGGCATGGCCGACCCCACGGTGCAGTCGATCACTCACGCTATGCAGCTGGCGCAGACCGACAAGGTGCCGATGTTCACGCGGTGGATGGAGGAAGCAACTCGCCAGGTGATGACCAACGAGGACCGCTTCGTCAACATGTACATTTGGCGCGCGGGGGAGGCCGCTGATCCGCAACTGCCGACTAACAGTCGCGCCGCCAATGTCATGTCCGACCTCGCTTGCGCTGAGCTTAAAGGCATCTGCGCTGCGGTAGTGCAGCAAGCCACCAGAGTCGTGGCCAACGGGCTGCTGGCCAATAAGAAGCCGGCGCGGATCGCGCGCGACGTGGCGGCGATGATCAAGGCGGTCGGCGTTAGTCGCGGTCGTGCCCTAGCCAACTTCATGGTGGTGAAGGCTTACAATTGTGCGCTGCTGGACATGTTCCGCCGGCAGGGCGTCACGCACGTCGGAGTGATGGCGGAGAGAATTAGAGTTAAGCGCGGGGCGCACGGGCTGACGCGGGATGCCGACGTCGATCTCTCCACCGTCGAGGTGCTCACGGCTGGCGACGATGACGTCTGCCCTACTTGTGAGGAGATCAGCAATGATGGCCCCTACGCGCTGGACGACGCCGAGGGGCTGATCCCTGCGCACCTGAATTGTGTTTTACCAGGGGCTATTGTTGAAGGACAGGTTTTGGCGTCTCTAAAATCCTGGTATTCTGGTCCAGCTATTGAGATTAGTACGAGAGGTGGGAAAAGACTTAGCGTCACTGGTCAACACCCCGTACTGACATCGCTCGGGCCTGTTGTGGCTCAAGATATTTGCGAGGGAATGAAGCTTCTTTGCAAGAGTGAGGATTTTAGGGGTAGCTCCGTTGGTTTTAATGATTACTACAGTCCACCTCTTATTGAGGAGATATTTGATGCGCTTAGGGTTCAGGGATGCTGCCTTGTCCCCCCAAGCAGTGATGATCTCCACGGCGATGCGAGGCTTATCAATGGTGATGTCGACATTGTAGCGGTAGATTGGCGTTTGTTGCGTTACATCCAGTTTCAGTTCGCAAAGCGCGGCAGCAAGCTCATTCTCCCATTTACCAACATGGGACATGTGGAACTGCTTAGACTTGCTGCGGTGAAGCAGCTCCTTTCTCGACGCTTTGCGTCCTTTGGCAGCTTTCCAAGCTCCGGAGCACTGACGTCGGACCGCCCTGCGACCTTTTTTCTTGATCAGCCCCCATTTAAGATACTCAGCTTCGGAAGCGGATCTCAGTTTGATACCCCCTTTCATGAAACATTTGCCAAGTACCCCTCGTCCTATTCCAGTTTGATCCGAAAGGTTTTTCATAGAAGTTCCGGCCAAGTAACCATTGATAAGTTGACGAAGCTGTCCTCTCTTAAAAATAATCTTGGGTCGTCCGGGATTTCTAAGTACGTCCTTGAGCAGGCTGTAAATTTCTCTTCGAGGTATGCCCAGTTTTTTAGTGATCTTATGACCCGACAACCCTTGTTGATAGAGATGGATGATGTCGTTTCGGTCCGCAGCTTTAACTATGTGGGACATGTTTATGACCTCCAGACGTCTGTTGGATACATGATAGCACAAAAAATCCTTTTGTGTAACTGCCGCTGTGCGTTCGTGCCGGCTGAGGACTTGCGGTTCGCTCCGGTGCGCGACGCCTTCGACCCGGACGAGCCGCGTGATGAGCATGGGGAGGAGAGTGATGAATAATAAACTGATGAACGACACCTCGGCCGAGGCCGTCAACGTCGGCCTGGGCAAGCCGGCGCCGGCTCAGGTAGGCCCGGACCCGCGGCTGATCCACGAGCTGGCCACCTACGTCAGCAAGGTCGGCATCGGCGCCGACCTCAACGCCTTCATCGCTGCACTCGCAGTCGTGGCCGGCGGCATGATCGGCGGCTACTGCGCCACGGCCGAGGCTGTGGACAATACTATAGGCGGCCACAACGCGATCGTTGCCTCGCAGGCCCGGTTGCGCTGGCGCACTAACCAGGACGCCAAGAAGAAGGAGCACGATGAACGTGCCGCACAACAGCAAGAAAAAGTTCAGTAAGAACTTAGACGCCTCGTTTTCCTCCCTCATACGCCAGCTCGAGGACGCTCAGCAGGGTCTCAGCTTCGAGACCAGCGAGGAGAGCGAAGATGTCACCTGCCCACAGTGCGACACCGTCTATCCCAAAGAACAAGAACACTGCCCCAACTGCGGAGCGACGAATATGAGAGACCACTCTATCCAGATGTTCGACGCCTTCGTGGTTGACGGCGTGCGCAGGACAAGCGACGGCTACCTGACGTGCAACGCACGCGTGGCGCGCACCGGCATCCAGACCTACAAGGGCTCCGAGCTGGGACGCCCGGACCTCGGCGAGGTCCGCGTCTACCGCCCGCCGAGCGAGGTATTCAGCAAGGACGCCATGCACTCCATGGCGCACCGGCCGATAACGCTGAACCACCCCAGCGAGCAGGTCAACGCCGCCAACTGGAAGAAGTACGCGATAGGCCACACCGGTGACGAGGTGGTGCGCGACGGCGACGTCATCCGCGTGCCCATGGTGGTGATGGACGCCGCGGCGATCGACGCCATTGAGAGTGGCAAGGCGAAGGAGCTGAGCGTCGGCTACACCACTGACCTGAAGTGGAAGAAGGGAACCACCGACAAGGGCGAGACCTACGACGCGATGCAGACTGCTATCCGAGGCAACCACCTGGCCGTGGTGCCGGTGGCCAGAGGCGGCGACAAATTGAGAGTTGGCGACGATGACTCTGTGCAGGAGATCGACCCCGACTCTCTCCACTATCTCCGCGTCATGACCCATCACAAGTCGGCACCGGTAGTCAAGAAATTGGCGGCGGCGGACCTGAAGTCTTTGCTGACCACCAACTACGGTGACGCCATCGGCACGGCAAAATACGATGAGTATTGTGCTGGGCTTGATCTGGACGACGCCGCGGTCGACGACCGCGGGTTCTCTGAAGAGGACCGCAAGAAGCTGGCCAAGTCCGGCGCCGCGCTACCCGGCGGCGGCTTCCCGATCAAGACGGTGGAGGACTTAAAGAACGCCGTCAGGGCCATCGGCCGCGCCAAGGACCCGGCGGCGGCCAAGGCTCACATCATTTCTCGCGCCAAGTCTCTAGGCGCGACGAAGGAACTACCCGCCGACTGGGTCAAGTCGAAAACAAGCGACGCTCAAGAACAAGGAGAAAAAACTATGAGCGCTATCGTAACCATCGACGGCAGCCCGATCGAAGTTGCCGATGAGCTGTCTGCCAGTGTCATCCGCAAGCAGATTGCCACTCTGATCGCCGACAAGGCGGACCTGAAGGGCAAGCTGGACAAGGCAGCAGCCGACAAGGAAGAAGAAGATGAGGAGAAGGTCCGCGGCAAGAAGGCCGTGGACGCCAAGGACGGCGAGATCGCTGCGCTCAAGAAGCAGCTCGTCGACGCGCAGGCCGGGGCCACTCCGGCAATCCTTGACAAGCTGGTCAAGGACCGCCTCGCCGTGATCGACCGTGCCAGCAAGATCCTGGACAAGGCGTTCTCGTTCGACGGCAAGTCGAACTCCGACATCGCCCGCGCGGCGGTCGCCAAACACTACGGCGACTCATTCGTCAAGGACAAGTCGGACGACTACGTCGCCCCGTTGTTCGACGCGATCGACGTCAAGGATGGCGACAAGGGCCGCAATACCGGCCATCGCAATCTTGGACGCGCCATTGGTGACGCAGCCAGGCGGCATGGTAACAGCTCCGGAGACAGCAGCGTTGACGTCCGCGACGCGGCGTTCGCCGACATGGAGAAGGACCTCAACAACGCTTGGCGCCGCCCGCACGCCGCCGGCGGCGGCGACGGCAAGTAAGTAATTCCCCTGAAGGGCAAAGCACAAGGAGAACAATAAAATGTTGCAGCCCGCACCAGTCCAACAGTACTACAACCGCTACCTCACTTCTGGACAGAACGGCATGCCCGCGACGTCCACGGGGTGGGACATCGACACTCGCATCTGCGAGGATTACTCCGGGAACGGCATCGGCTTCGGCCTCGTAGTCTCGCAGGGCTTGTCGACCGACCGTGCCGCGGTGCTCGGGGCCCACGGCGGCACCCAGGCGCTCGGCATCACGGTCAGCGACATTACGCTGCCGAACGTGGTCTCCCCCGGTCCCGACCGCTACCAGAACACCGACAACATGGCCGTGGCCGTGCGCGGTGACTTCTGGGTCACGGCCGCCACCAACGTGACGGCAGGGTCGCCGGTGTACTTCGACCCGTCCACCGGGCAGCTCGGCGATACTGGCACGCTGCTCGAGGGTGCCATGTGGATGACGTCTGCCACCATCGGCCAGCTGGCATTTGGCGCGCAGACCGAGTCACCCAACTTGGCCGTGGTTCGCCTGGCGCTGAACACCGGCAACGTCAACACCTAACGCGTCTCGCACGCAACAACAAGAAAAGGACAACGCAGATGCGTTTGAACTTGTACGATGACCAGGAGGCGCTGAGCTTCCTCGTGTCGCAGACCACCTACATCGAGGCAGAGGTATATCGGATTCAGTACCCCGAGATCCTCTACAAGCAACTGGTGCCGGTCGACTCGTCCGCCAACGAGTGGGCGAAGAGCGTCACCTACTTCAGCATGGACAAGGTTGGCCACGCCGATTGGTTCTCTGGCCAGGCCAGCGACATGCGCTTCGCAGACATCAACCGCAACAAGTACGAGCAAGGTATCGAGATGGCCGGCATCGGCTACCGGTACACGCTCGAGGAGATCGGCGCCGCCATGATGGTGCCGGGCCTCAATCTTACGGCTGAGCGGGCCGAGGCGGCGCGCTTTGCCTACGAGATGTTCGTGGATCGGTTGGCCTACTTCGGTTCCACAACCAAGAACACCTACGGGCTGTTCAACGCCCCGACGGTGACGGTGGCAGAGGCGATCGCCGACGGCACCGGCAGCTCGCCGCTGTGGACCACCAAGACGGCGGACCAGATGATACGCGACGTCAACAACGCGCTGACGGCCGTGTACACCGGGTCGCAGACCGTCGAGCTGGCCGACACCGTGCTGCTGCCGTTGCAGGCGATGTCGATCCTGTCCAACACCCGCGTGCCCAATACCTACGGCAACGCGCTTGACTACCTGGCGAAGTACAATCAGTACACCTTCCTCACCGGGGCGCCGCTGACCATCCGCGGCATCATCGGTCTGGACACCGCTGGTCACGCCGGCCAGGGGCGGCTGGTTGCCTATCGTAAGGACCCGCGGGTGGTGAAGCTTCACGTCCCGATGATCCACCGCTTCTTGCCGGTGTGGCAGACTGGACCGATCACGTTCGAGATCCCCGGAATCTTCCGCGTCGGCTCGGTCGAAGTGCGTCGGCCGGCGGCGTTCCAGTATCTCGACGGAATCACGTCCAACTCGTAAGATCAAGAAGAATAAAGAGCGACGACGTGACACTCACGGGCCGCAGGCCCGCAACTTCTTGCGGTCCGTCTTTTTCATTCAAAAAACAAATCGGAGGCGAATTAAATGGTTATCATCAAGACTTCTACCTGCACGGTCAAGAATGTTTCTAAGCACACGCCGCGAGCCTTCTATGATGGCATCGACAATGCCAACAACATCAGGATAGAACCCGGCGAGATCAAAGAGAACTTGAGGCTGGCCGACACGGCTATCGAGAAGATGATCAAGCGCCCTGACGACTTCCTGGTGTCTGAGGTCAAGCCAGCGGCGCCGGTGACGACTCGCTCGGCCGTGCCGCAGCTGGAGCGCGAGGACGATGAGTTACAACCACCGCGCAAGGTGGCGAGATAGAAAAGGACAACGCCAATGGAACATACCGAGCGCGCCAACGCTGCGCATAAGCAGTATGCTACTGTAATTCGCGGTGCACCACTTTCTGATATGCTCGACCCAAAAGGTCGCTTCGAGTTTGAGTGTGTTGGTCCTGACGGAAAGGTGAAATGGAGCGACACCATCGACAACGTGGTGGTGACTGAAGGTAAGAATCTTGCCTTTAACACCATCTTTGCAGGATCGTCTTACACTCCTACTGGTCCGTATATGGGACTGATTTCATCAGTGGGTTACTCGGCGACGGCGGCTGGAGACACCGGACTTCAGATCAACGGCACCAACGGCTGGAAAGAGGCTGGTGGCGCAAATGCTCCGACTTACACCGGAAATCGTAAGACGTGCGTGTGGTCATCTGCCTCTGCTGGAGCCATCGCGCTGTCGGCTGCGTTGTCATTTGCCATCACCGGCATCGGGACTATCGAGGGCGCATTCATCCTTTATGGGAGCACGGCGATTGCCACTAAGGATGATGCTCATGGCACGATCTGGAGCGGTGGGGTGTTCGCTGGCGGCACTCGCGCGGTGCTGAGCGGAGACACTGTGAACGTCAGCTACTCTGTGAGCATGTAATTAATGTCAATCTCCACCTCTGGCGTCTTCCGCATCGGGGCAGCGTCCAGCGTGATGGCCGCCGGGCTAGCTGGCGGTGCGCCGATTTATTCGTTTCGATGGGGCGTACCAACGACGCCAAATTTGAAGGTGGCGCTACGACGGATACGGATCAGCGCTGGTGATACTTCTGCGGCGTTTACGGCTGGCACGTTCACCTTTCAACTGATTATCGCGCGGTCGTTCACGGCTTCGGACAGTTCTGGCACCGGGATCGCCCCGGTTAACAATGATGGCAAGCTAAACACGCTTTACGCCAAGTCGCAGATCGCCGATCTGCGCATTGCCAGTACTGCAGCTTTGACGGCTGGGACGCGGACGCTCGACGCCCAAGCGCTTTCGTCACTGACCACGAGCGATCAGGCAACAGCTGGCAATTCAATCTTAGCGCCTATCGATATGTTTACCGGGTATGCGGCCGGTGAGCAGCCAATCATTCTCGCCTCCAACGAAGGCTTCGTCATAGCAGCCACGGTGCCTGCGACGGGGACATGGAGCTTTTCTGTGGAGACTAATTGGGAAGAAGCGGTGGGATTCTGACATGACAGTAACAACGCCGAATACCTCCACCTCTGGTACCGTCGGTACGCCGTCACCGGCACCGATAGCAACTGAGTCGCTGGATAATTCAGTAGCAGCAGCAGCAAGCGACAATATTCAGTGGATATCGTTGGTTAATATTGCTGTGCAGATGCGCAATGCGTTGAACCTCATCGCGCAAGCTCTATCAGTAGCACCTGATTACAGCGGAAGACTTCGTGTTGTCCTTGATACCGGCGCAGGCCAGCAGAGTCTAAATATTGTATCCACTGTAAGTTCAGTTTCTAGTGTGGCTAAGTTAGGAAGCAGTGGTCCAGATGCAAGCACGATGACGACAGATGCAATGCAAAATGCTTGGGCCAGCTCGATTAATCCAACGATAACGAGAACCTAAAATGGTGCTGAACCTCAACTGGAAAGCTGGGCTTGACCGTTCGCCGTGGCGGCCGGAGGCACCGTGTATAGCTCTAGGTTCTGCTGGCACCGCGTTTATCTACGATCAAAGAAACAACAACACCAGATTGCCGTTTATTTTCTTCTATCGGTCTACCGGGATACTTGATGCCTTCAACACGTTCACAGGCGACTGGCTTAATGTAACCAGTTCTTTAACCCTCGCAACGGTTGGTGCCGGTTCTTGTGCAATTTTTCATCCGTCGCAAGGTCCCGGTGTTGGGACGCTTAGCGGTTCTGGTAGCATCGGTACTATCAGTGCGGGTTCGACCACCACCGTCACACTTTCGACTGTACTTCTTCAAGCCGTAGGTCTGAACCAGCTTGCTGATCGTGGTGATGGCATCGGTTTTCGCATGCGTGTCATTGGCATGTCGAGCGGCGGTTCTGGTCACACCAACGAAGTTACCATCACCAAGAATACGGCTGGGACGACCCCGACCATTACATTTACACCGGCATTGGACTTCACTCCGCAAGCTGGTGACGGTTACGAGATATTGTCGGGCAAAGTCTATGTGCTTGGCATAGGGGCCAGCCCAATTATTAAAATGCTAGATATCGGAACCGGGTACCCATCCAGTGTTGGTTTATCAAACACCAACTTGCCGACCATTGGCACCGACAGTTTTTTTCTTGCTACGGCAGAGGTCTATATTTCTAACGACCGCAATCCAGGCGACGGCTTCATAGACAACGGAGCAACATACAATCAGGCTGGGAACAAAGCCTGCTCGGTGACCGGGTCGCCTACCAGCATCACGATACAGGCGGCTGCGCTCACCAATCCAAGCATTCCGTCACTCGGAACCAACGAGTATCGCAACTTTCAGATCAGGATCGTGCAGGACGCAACCGCGCCAACTTCTGTTGGTCAGCGCCGTAACATCACTTCGCACACTTCTGGCAACACGCCGACATTCACTGTGCCTGCCTTCACTGTAACACCGAGCACGGCAGCGTTGTTCGTTGTCGAGCAGAACAATGATCGTTTGCTGCTGCGAACTTCTGCTTCTACTAACATGTACAACTACAGTATCGGCGGTAATGCTTGGGATGCCTCGACAACGTGGGCGGCTGGTGGCACCGGGAATGGCGCTGGAGTAATGATTGCGCCTGCCTTTGGCATTACCAGAGACCCCACTGGCAATCGTCTGCAAGGGCAGATGTTTGTCTTTACGGGTGGTAATAACGCTAACGTCGATATGTTTGATATCACAGCTGGAGCAACTGGAGCGTGGACTGCAGCAATTGCCAAAGGTTTTGGTGGCGCTGTCTTGTCGACCACCGGAACTTGCGGTTGCTATGACCCAGTGACTTTAGGTGGGCAATATTTTCATATTAGTACTGTGGCGGCTTCTTCGGCCGCCCGCATGTCCCGTTTCAATGTTCTGACGCAGACCTTCGAGGCAGGAACCTACATGCCGTATTTCTGCGGTTCCTCCGTTATAGGGCAACGAATGGCGATGAGTTATGTCTTTGACGGTGCCACAAAATTGGCGGTGCTTTATCAAGAAGTTGCCAACGCCATTCAGATGTTTTCGCAGCTCGTACCAATCTAGTAGGTTAAGATGTCACTGCTTTTTTTCTTTAATCAATCAAATGGAGCTAGCGCAAATACTTATGCTGTTTCCATTATTGAGGCAGCGTCGGCGACTGATAGTCTTGGGGGTTCCGCAGTTCAAGCCAACGCCATTATCGAGGTAGCGTCGGCCAATGATAATGTCAGCGACGTTGCAACACTGCCGATTGTAATTTCAGAAACAGCGTCGGCTGCTGACACAGCATCATCGTTGCTATCAGCCACCGACGTTGCGGTTGAAGCAGCGGCGGCTTCAGATGTCACGGATGCCGTCACCACACTGTTAGGTGTGGTTTCTGAAGCCGCCAGTGGTGCTGATAACCAAGACGCCTTGCTCAGTACAGTAGATGGCGTACTGGAGACGGCCTCTGCTGTTGACGTTATAGACGCTCTACTCAGCACCAGCGATGGTATTTCGGAATCGGTTGTTGGCGATGACAGTGTCACTGCTCTACTTTCAACGGCTGATACGCAGGAAGAGGTTGTTGGCGCTTTTGATGTTCTGACCGACACCGCTGTAGTGAGAAGCTCGATAGCGGAGGCAGCTGCCGTTTTTGATATGTCCTCGATTGGCGGGGACGTTTTGATGATGACGATCTCGGAGGCAGTGACTGCTTCCGACGCTGCCTCTGACATCGCCACGTTGCCAAGCACAGTCTCTGAAGTTCTTTTCGCTATCGAGAGCGAGAGCAGCTTAGTAACGGTCTCTGAAGAAACTGTTGAGGCCGCGTTTGCCGACGACCAGTCATCGGCGTCTGCGTCCGTTCGGGAGACCGTCAGCGAGGCGGCATCGGCCGTTGATACGTCATCGGCGTTGGCGATCCTGCCGATGGTCGTCGCAGAGAATGCCACGGCGCTCGACATCGCCCGCGCGGCTGGCGTCTTCGTTGTCAGCATCGATGAAGCAGCCGATGCCAGCGATAAGCAGTATTGGCCGATCTTCAATAGCATCACGCTCGACGGGGAGCGCAACCGGACCACATTGGCTGGGATGCGAGCGCAGACGGAAATGATAGGGGCGCGAGCGAAGACCACGCTCAAAGGTGCTGCACGCTCAAGTGTGACGCTCACTGGGAGGCGCTGATGTCCTGGCAGGATCAACCAACTGGACCGGACGTTCAGAACTTCTCGATCTCAGCGGGAAATCTATTTGAGGTGACTTTCGACTTTTCAGGCGTCACCGGGCTGGACAGCCTTGACGGCTATACGGTTTATTGGAGCGCCTACGAGGAAACCGTTGGCGTGCCTTTAGCTGGCGTTTCTGCTGTCATCACCAAGTCGTCATTAAGCGGCGGCGGCATCGAGCTTCTTGACTCGCCGTCGACTAGCTGTGTCATGACACTCAGTGGAATAGACACCGTTGGCTTGCTGCGTAACTACTATCATGAAGCGAGCATCGTCGATGCTGGTGGCAACCAAATCACGCCGACTACCGGCATCATGACTGTGCTCGGAACTGAAAATAGAGAATAGGGGAGGAACCGTGGATGTTAGACTTATCTCCGCCAGCATCGCCGCATACTACGCGGAGGTCGTGGCCGAACTGGCGCGACATAGTACTAATCCTGAAGATCGCGGCGCTCGTGTATCTAGTGAATTTCGTGATACATTTCTTTCTCATCGGGCTAAGCAAATGACACCGAAATTTCGTGGTGTCGGTGAGGCACTGAAGAAATTCCAACACAACTTGGATGCCGATGCCTCCAAGTTGATGGAGCGCATCGAGGGCGCAGACCACCGACGCGAGGCTGTCTTCACCAAGTCTCACGCGGCGCTGGCAGACGCGAACGCCTCGCTCGACGAGGTCGACACGTTTCTATCTGATCTTGAGAAGACCAACGCAGGCCCTCCCTTAGACGACTCGCCGCGCTCGTCAGAGGTGGCTCAGCGGCAGCGAGAGTGGAATGACCGTTGAACTTTTTCCCAGCGATTTTCTCGACACGTCGGAGGCGCTGAGGAAGCTCGCGGCGTCTATCAATACTGGTGGCGGTGTCAGTCTCACCGTCACTGATGGCACACATACTGTAAACGCGGCGGGGATGATCACTGTCTCTGGCGCAACAGTAGGTGGTACGTCCCCTAATGCTACGCTGGCGATAAGTGGTGGTATCACCGGAACGCGAGGACTTCCTGCCACTTTCGATTCAGCAAATGCGCTAGCCCAAGCAGCAACAGCCAACTGCCCGATCTATTATTTGAGCGAATGGATCGTCGGTGACGGGTCTGCTGATGATACTGCGGCTTTGAACGCCGCCTTTGCGCTCGCCGCCGGAGTTTCAACAGGAGCAACATTTATTCTGAATGGTATCTGTAACATCTCCGATACCATCGTGATTGGCGACAACACCGGCTCTGACGCTGCCCCAACTAGCTTCATCAATCTGATCTGTACCGGAGGTGCTGGGGCTGCGCCATTTCGCTGGAGTGGCCCTAGTGACGGACGCCCGGCTATTCTGTTTGCCAGGAACAAGTATTTCTACGTTCGCGGCCTCGGCCTACAAAACAACGGAGAAGTAGGTTCCTCGGTTGGTCTTCTGTTAGGTGGCAGCGGTGGTACGGATAGTGGGACCGCGACACTGGCAGCGGTCTTTGATAAATGCTCTGTTTCAGGTTTCAATACCGGCATTATAGACGGCAACTACGGTGGCAGTTCTGAGATACTGTGGAACAGTCTCAGTTTATATAATTGTAATACTGGATGGGTATCTGATGACTTCAACACACTCAATCATGTCTTCGTCATGCTCCAGATGGGTGGCTGCGGCGTTGGATTAGACAGTGGTGCCGGTGAGGGCTTCCACGTCTATGGTGGCTCATCGTCGCAATCATCGATTTGCGACTTCAACGTCCAATCGAATGGCGCTTGCGACGTGACTTCTTTCCGCAACGAGAACTCGGTCGGCTTTGTCAGGGGACAAGGCGGCTCGATCTTGCTCAAGAACTGCAACCAGAAGGCGTCTGTCCTCGCTGGTGATTTTAACGCTGCTGTTCCTGGCGGTGTATCCGTATCTGGTGTGTTTGACCGTTTGGTGATCGATAACTGCCAGTTGGACGGGTGGGTGTCGCTTGGTGCTCTAGGCGGAGCCAACTCGATAGCGATCACGAACTCGTTTGTCCAAGTTGACCCCAACAACAATATGCCGATATCATTACAGAGTAGTGACTTCGGAACAATAACCAGATTGTTTCTTAAGCACAACGAGAGCATACAGTCCAATCACATCAACACCAACGATTTTGACGGGTTCGTCACGGGCGGCGGCTTCAATGCGCCGACCCAAACGACGCTCCTTAGTTCTGTCATCAAGAAGGTTCAGCAGGACCAAACACCTATTATTAACTCCGGGCAGACCTACGGTGCCGACACCCTCGCCATGGGCTATGTCAGGCACCTTGGAGAGGGCCCCCTGCCTGGGATCACGACCGCGAGTGTGCAATCTGAGACGACCAGCGCGGCTACCTTAGCTGGTAGCAACATTCTGACGGTCTCAGCTGTGCCGTCTTGGTTGACGCCTGGGATGATCGTGACCGACGCGACGGCACCGGGCGCCTTGCCCTACAGTACTTCTGTGGACCACTTTAGTGCGACCGAGATTTTCCTCACTGCCAATGTGGTAAGCCCTGGAGTAGGTTCAGGTGACACGCTCAACTTCTACACTTCGTACGGCGTCTCTTACAGCGGCAACAATCTGCGAGTGTCAGGCACCTTCGGGTCAAGCGGGACGCTGGACTTCACGTTCACTAGAGATGTCACGGTCAACACTGGGACAGGTCAGAACAATGTTCTGGTGGCCGTTTCTGGTATCTTCATGCCGACCGACGTAGGAAAACCCATAGCCATTGCAGGTCATGGAAATCAGGCTTGGACCGACTGGTACGGTTACGGAGTGAAATACATCGATGCGACGAACCTGTTGGTGCAGCCAGCGGGTGGGCAAGCTACTCCATACGTACCTTCAGGTGTCGGCAACGCGACGGCGGTGATCGGACAGAACGAACCAGACGCAAACTACATTGTCGCCAGCATTGTGGGCAATGCTGCTGCCCCTGAAACTTATTCCATAACCGCACAGACGGCATCCGGCTTCACCGTGGCGTCGTCCAATGCAAGCTCGACAGCGACAGTGACTTTCCTACTGATCCGGTGAGCATACAAAAGATAATTGATTTAGGAAACTCAGTAACATGGTCACAGCAGTCGCCGCCCCGACGTCTTTCTCCATCAAGGCCAAGTTCCCTGAGTTCTCTGGTGTGCCGGACCCGGTCGTGGAGTTCGCCATCGAGGAAGCTAGCTTGGCCGTAGACAGCACGTGGCTGCCGAGCAATCAGCTCATGGCCATCTCGTACCTGGCTGCGCACTTTCTCATGATCTCGCTCTCCGCGGCCGAGTCCGCCAACGGGCAGATGGTGTCTAGGGAGGACATCGGCGAGATCAGCATATCGTATCGCTCCCCGGAGGCGCCGCAGGAGAACTTTGACACCGACTTATACAGCACCCCCTACGGCGTGCGTTTTGCTGATCTGCTTTCCAAGAACTTCCCGGCGGTCGCGATCATATGAGAGACTATCTACGCACTCAGCGCGTGGCACGCGGCATGATCTACCGTGCCGGCATGGCAGCTATTCTGCGACGTGCTGGCGAGCCGGATCGTCCCTGCACCGTGGTGATCCAGGACTACACGTCCATGGAGCGCATGGGCAAGATGTATGATCCGATCGACAAGAAGGCGCTGATCGCCGCCGACACCGTGACGCTAGGCACGCCTCCGGACCGCGACCTAGACGTGCTGATCACCTATCGGCAGCCGATGAGCAATCCGCCGACTGAGTACCAGAAGTTCAGGATCACCATGCCAGTGGTCCCTCTCAGCCCTGGCGGCATCGTGGTCTACTGGAAGCTGACCGTGCGCGGCAGCGAGCCACCGAGCCTAGCATGATCGACAAACGCGAGCTGATCCTGGTGCGACTGTTCACCCTGCTGGGAGAGCAGCCTGGCATCAAGACCGTGTACCGCAACGGCAGCCAGCTGACCGAGGCCGAGAAGCCTGGCGCCGTGCTGCTGGACGGCACCGAGGAGATACTGACCAGCCCGGCGCGGCGCTCTATCGTGCAGATGCCGCCGGCCGAGTTCGTGCTGCACCCGCAGATATTTGTCGTGCTGCCGATGGCAGACAACATAACGACAAACCTCAACGTCACCGTGCTGGGGGTGCCTCACGCCGCCACCGAGGTCGGTGGCCAGATGATGAGCCCGCTGGGGCCATTGATCTCTCAGTATCGTGCGGCAATGATCAGCGCCATCCTCAATGACCAGAGCCTGGTGGCCCTGGTAGGCGCCAACGGTCAGATCATCTACGAAAGGATGGAGACCGACATGCAGACAGGCAGCACCGTGGGCGCGCTAGGTGCGACTGTGATGTTCCAATTCGCGCTCACCTACGTCCTCAACCCAAGCCAGCTGTCTCAATAATAAGGAGCAAATCCAATGCCTGGCATCTTCTCGCCGTCAGTCTTCAACATCCAAGTACCGAAGGGCTTCGCGCTGTTCACCCCGCTGGGGGCGACGGTCGCCACCCACCTTGGCAACATGACCAAGTTCACCTACACGCCGGCGGTGGAGATCAAGCCGCACTTTACCGAGATGGCCGGCACCAAGCTGCAGGACTTCTCGGCCATCCTGTCCAAGGGCGGCGCCATCAAGGCCAACGCCGAGGAGCACACGGCGTTCAACCTGTCGATGTTCTTCAATGGCACCGTCAACTACAGCAACCCGAATGCGGTTACCGTCAACATCTTCGACCTCAACGCCCAGATCCAAGGCGCGCTGAGGTTCGTGGGCACCAACGACGTCGGCCCGCGCTGGGACTTCCAGCTCACCAACGTGCTGATCGCACCGTCTGGCGACTACGAGTTCGTGGCCGACGATTATACGGCGCTGCCGCTGACCATGACGCACGTGGTCGACCAGAACCTCACGTTCGGCCGGACTATCTTGCTGCCGGACGTGGCCTCCATCGCCCCGGAGAACTACCTGCTGCCGTTCATCACCGGCACTATCAACCAGGGCGACATCCCGGCGTTCGCCCAGGTAGGGGAGACCATGACCGCCAACATCGGCCAGTGGGTGGCGGTGTCGACGCTGGCCTTCCAGTGGTACAGCAACAACGTGTTGATCGTCGGTGCCACTAATCAGAATTACGTGCCGAACGCACACGACGTCGGCAACCCGCTGACGGTGGAGGTCATCGCCTACAACGACAACGGCCACTACGCCGTTACTTCCGGCCCAACTCTGCCAGTTCACTCGTAAGATGCAGATCGGCCGCGTCCTTAATGCTACTCGCGTTCTTGGCAAGAGCCAGGGCTACCTTGGCTTACCGGTGCGAGATGAGGTTGTTAGTGGGGTACCATCAATGCTGACGTCGTGGCACCCTACTCCGAAAGAACTCGAGGCGCTTAACACGGGTGCTCCGGTGCACGTGCGCATTTTGGGTAGCTCACACCCGCCGATCAAAGTGGGCGTCGGAGAAGTACCAAAATAAAGGGAGATTTCATGGCGAGCCTGCTCGACATCGCGCCCCTGACCGGAGAAGTCCCGGTCAGGGGCACTAGCATCACTACCTACGGCGTCACCGTGGCGGGGGTGTTGTACCTGGCGCGGGAGTTCGAGGAGGTGCGGCTGCTGATCGACGGTCGCATCTCTGAGATGAAGCCGGAGAAGCTCATGACCATGGCGCCTAAGACCATCGCGCACGTCATCGCCGTGGGCACCACCGACCCCGGGCTGAAGGAAGAGCCGTGGCTGGCTGCCGTCAGCAAGGGAGCGCTGCGGGCCAAGAGCCTGGCCATCGGGGATCAGATGGCGTTGGTAGTCAGCATCTTCGACCTCACGTTCGCGGCGGGCTTTGGCCCTTTCATCGTCGCCCTCAATTCCTTAACCCGAGGGCTAAGCAGCGCGCAGGGGCCAGGAAACGAACCGCCGCCACCGAGATCAGGAAGTGCTATCAGCGCTTCATTGGTGACGGACATCAGCCAGCTGCCGCAAGGCAACTCACTCCACGCCAACTAGCTGCCTACTATGAGGATTCGGAGCGCGATCGCATCGGCAGGCTCGCTGATGAGTTCTACGCGATGCGCATGGCGTTCGGCGGCGACCAGACCAAGGCGCAAGAGTACTACATGAAGATGCTGGATGTCAGATGAGAATATCATGTGACCAAGGCGACGTCGCCTTCTTCTCCACCCAGGTGCTGATGTCGAGGATGAAGCGCATCATCGTGTTCCTGGACAGTCATGGGGTAGAGTCTGTGATAACGGCCGACAGCGTCGAAGGCTTCGTCAGTCACGCGATGAGAGGCTCATCATTGATCATGGCAGAGTGGAAATAACAGTATGTACCCTTCAATAAACTCTGGAGAAAGTAGATGAGAATGCTTGCAACAGCGATCGCGGTCATTGGTCTGATGAGCGCGTCGTCCTCTGCTCACGCGCTGTGGAACTACGGTGCCGATGTCGGCGTGCCGTCGCGGCACTGGAACGCGCCGCAGCAGAAACGACATTACGCGCGTGGCGGTGGTGGTCACGTCAGCGGTGATTGCTGGGTGGCAGCACGCAAGGGCGGCCCCTGCGGGTGCATGGCGATGCGCATCGTAGGCTTGTCAGACCGCAAGTTCTGGCTGGTTGCGAACTGGTTTGCCTTCCCACGCACGTCGCCTCACGTCGGGGCGGCAGCGATCTGGGGACGGCACCACGTCGAGATCGTCACGGCGGTGCACGGCGACGGCACTGTCAGCACTAGCGGGAGTGTCGGTCACTCGCGTGTTCCCATAGGTCGTCTTGCTTTCGTGGAGCCAAGGCGGTGACCACCGTACGCATCTACATGGACGGTAGCCGGGTGGGTCCAAAGTTCACCAGGCTGAGCGGGAAGTTCAGCTCGGCGCTGCGCGTCGCCGCCAGGGACATGGCCGCAGACATCGAGCAGGACACCAAGGCCGATGTCCAAGGCGCCGGCAAGTTCGGCAGCCGGTGGTTCCCGCACGCCGCTGTATCTGAGGGCGGCGGCCACGTGCGCATCGCCGTCACCGAGGACGTGCCGTACTGGACTATCTTCCAGTACGGCGGGACCATCTACGGTAAGCCGTTGCTGTACTTTAAGCCCAGCGAGGGTTTCTTTGGGAGAGGCAGCAAGACGCCGCTGGTGATCTCCAAGCACTCGGTGTTCGAGCCGAAGAAGTTCCACATCATAGAGATCATCCGCAAGATCGCGCAACAGACCGGCGACTATCTTGCTGCCAGGATGCAGCAGGACCAGGAGTAGCTTCATGGCTGACAATGCCGTCATCACCATCGACCTTGAGGGCGACGACACCATCAAGTCGAAGCTCGAGGCCCTGGCCAGGGTCGCTGAGGAGACGTTCAAGAAGACCGGCGACGCGGCTAAAGATGCCGGTGATCAGATAGACAAGGTCGGCTCCGATGCCGTCAAGCTCCCATCCGTGCTCGCACCAGGACTCGCTGGTGGAGGCGGCGGCGGGAGAGGCTTGCTCGACCTGCTGGGTCTCGGTGCCGTCGAGGACGGCCTCGCCAGGACCAGCGGGCGTTTCAATGAGGGGTCGGAGGCGGCCAGAGGATTTCGTGAGGCACTGCACGTTGCCCACCCCGTCCTGGAGGAAGCTGGGCTGGGCATAGGAAACCTCAGCGCGCTGTCTTCGGCCGCGCGCGTCGGTCTTGGTGGCCTGACCATCGCCCTGGCCGGCGGGGTCCTGGCAGGTTTAGCCAAGCTTGGCGACGAGTCAGTCGCCACCAAGCGGCGCCTCGAGGACGTTTTTGGCGGCACGGATGCCGGTACCAAGGTGTTCGAGGACATGAGGAAGGAGGCGGATCGCCTCGGTGCCGATGTCGGTAAGCTGGCACCCTCGGTTGAGAACCTCCAGAACGCCGTGCGTCGTGGCAGCACCATCCAAGTCAGGTCCGTTCCCGGCCAGGAGCGCGCCCAGCCTGGCGCGTTCTCCCCGGAGAAGCTCATCGAGACCACCGGGGCCCTCTACGAGATCCTGCGAACTAGCGGGGTCAGAAATGAGCAGGCTGCCAAGGCGACTAATGACTTCACCGAGGCTCTTGCCAAGCAGGGGGCTGGCGCGCACCTGACCGTGGAAATGCTCAGACAGCTCGAGCAAGTTTCTCCGGGAGCGGCGAACGCGCTGGCCAAGATCTTTAACAGGCGCGACGCCGTCGACTTCGAGCAGTACCTGAACATAGTGCGGCCTGGTCTCACAGAATTGTTCACGAGATTACAGAGCTACAAGCCTATCGCCGACGCTGCCTTCGCCGATCCTGCCAAGAACGTGAAGACGTTCGGGTCAGAACTCGACGCCGTCGGCACCGACTTGAAGAAGTATTTCACCAATCTCTCAGAAGGAACCGACGCCGGGAAATTCATGATCAACCAAGTTGATCATACTAGGGACGCGATCAAGTCAACGGTGGAGGAGGTCGGCGCGCTTGCCAAGGCGTGGACAGACCTGACAAACAAGGACTTCAGCAAGCTACGAAAAGACATAGCACCGGTCGTCACGTTTGGACCGACAAAGGATGAGGCTGGTAAGAAACAAGCCGACGAGGAGCACGCCGCCAACCAGCAGATGCTCAGCGAGCACCCGATAATAGGAAGACTACTGGGCATAAAGCCGGACACATTCGCCGATCGTTTCCCTACCCCACCCGCGCCGCCACCAGG
>QGNH01001862.1_pt2 | contig 24063 bp, 39 predicted proteins | sample 1735481 | NCBI WGS metagenome assembly QGNH01 (sample SAMN09239004, study PRJNA386568) | Viral metagenome, whole genome shotgun sequencing project.
ATGCAGGACGGTGACACTCACGTGTCTTTCAGTCACATACGGCAGTTGTTGTCAATCAAGGATGAGTCAACGCGACAAGAAGCACTCAACCTTGCACTGATCAACTGCTGGACTAGTGAACAACTTGGAGCACACGTTCAAAAGGTGAACGGTGGCAAGATGTCCAACAGTCCGAACGGTCGTGCCGGCATACCGAAGGATGCACAGACGGTGATTGCACAGCAAATCTCGTTCGCGGATGACTTCGACAGCCGCAATGCCCGTGTATGGGATGATCCAAAACATTCCATTTCTCACCACGTTGACAAGCTAGATGAAACGGCATACACTGAGGATCTAGCGAAGAAGCTGGGCGAAGTTGCACAACGGATGCAACAGTTGGCGAACGCTGCACAAAAGCGCGCTGACGAAGCTACAGCGGCATATAATAAGGTGTGGCGTGCCCTCAAGATGGGCACGGATAACGCCAAGATGGCGGCAAGCCTAATCAAGGCACTGCCAATGGATGACGATGATGGTGAGGAGCATCTACCGACCAACCCACGCGCTACCCGCACGGTAGGTCGCCGACAGAAGGCTTCCGCCTAAACCACAGGCTCCAGGGGTATTCTTTCAAACCTTTCAAGTACCTCTGGGGCTTTTACGGAGAGTAGCCTAATGGTTAGGGCACCTGCTTTGGAAGCAGGGTTGTGGAAGTTCGAATCTTCTCTCTCCGAAAATTTGGTGCTGTATGCCCTATAAAGATCAGCAAAAGCAACGTATAGCACAGTACGAATCCTACGTACGCTTGGTTCTGATATCATCGAAGAGAAATCACACAGTTGAGCCGAGTAGCCAGTGAGCAAGTCATGATTGGTGACAGAGTCGGACAACTGTATTCGCGCATCGGTCAAGCTTGGAGTTGACGCGTCGTTCGGAACGACGAGAACAAAGGTTCGAATCCTTTATGCGCGACTTATGGGCTGGGTACCGTTAACAGCGGGATTGGTTATACAATGAGGGATAACCCTTACCTGGCCCACCGAATGACATGACAGGCCCTCCCAACAGAGCCCGGCAAGTTGCAACCTTGCCGGGCTTTTCATTTACAGGAGTCAACATGCTTGTAGGCTTGATCTGCTATTTTACGATCAGTACCATCCTGGGTTTCATTGCATGCCTGGTTTGTGATCCGTATGGTCATCACTCAGATGAAGAACCCTGGTATACGATCAAACAAGTTGTACCTCTCTTCTTGTTCTGGCCCATCTATATACTGATCATTGTTGTTACGTGGATTTACTACGGTACGTTAAGGAGGTGATGTGGAGTGGAACCATACTTGCCTCAACCGCCTGTATTTCCACCCGTACAGTTGCCGGTGTCAAGGACTCTAAAGAGTGCTTAATCATCACCCAGTGGTCGCGGGTGGGGCCGGCTTTTAAGGAGAACGCATGAACGCAAATTTACATTTCGTTGACTGTGTTAGATCTATCGACGCTGCAAAAGCAGCCATCGTCAAACAACTCGATGCAGCCGCTGCTGCACTTGATGCGGCCATTCCTGGTCCGCATATGATTAATGTGCAGTTGTCACTCAACGTTTCACAGTGTCTAGTCGATAACAAGGTACCAACTGAGGTCAAAGCATGAAACGGTTCTTCCTTGCGCTGGTGTTGCTGTGTGTTACCTTTGCACCAGTATATGCACAACAGATCAAACTCGATCCGAAGCATCACATTGAGAACGTCAGCATCACGGGCTACTGCGGCCATTGCTGTATCGAAACTATTACTTTGCATCATGGCTTTCCTGAACTGAAAGGTCACGTCGCCCGCAGCTACAAAGCGTGGGGTGAGTATGGCGGACCACTGCATGATGAAGATGCTTGTTACATCCTGCAGAAGCACAAGATTGCATACTATTGGTTGCCGGCCGGTACACGTTCCTTTACCTGGTTGGAGTACGGATGCAAGAACGGATACCCGTCCATAGTTACATTCGCGGCCCGCCCGGGAAGTCAGTATTCACATGATGTGGTAGTCACCGGCATCATCGCCGACTACGTGTACTACTTCGACTGTAACGATGTGGGGAAAGATCAAAAGCTTGCGCGCAAGGACTTCAATGAACGATGGATAGGTAACGCCATCATGATCTACAACTGGTACTCAAAATGAGCGAGCAGTCCATGGTCACCAAACGACCGGCCCAGCCTACTTTGATGACCATTTGTGTTTTGTTGTACGGTGATAATACACCGTTAGCGATGCGTTGCATCGAATCAATCCGCGCGTTACCTAACGACTTTGGAAAGTTGGAACTGCGTATAGGAATGAATGAGGTCTCGGATACCACCAGGCAGTATGCACTGGAGGTCAACAAAATCGAGACAGAGAATGGACACACGGTTCTGCTATATGAGTCCACCGTCAATCGCGGCAAGTACCCGATGATGCGCTGGATGCTGCATGATCCCGTTAACCCGATTATAAGTGACTTGGTTAATTGGTTGGACGATGATTCTTTTATTCGAACACCAACTTCAATTTGGTTGTCAAACCTTGACCAAGTTATGCAGAACGTAGACATGTGCGGTGTGCATATGACTACAAGGATCACAGCGCGTCAAGCGCAGTGGATTCAGATGCAACCTTGGTACCGCGGTGTACCACTTAATGGTGTAGTGGACTTCATTGTTGGTGGTTGGTGGACAATCAGCGCTAACATATTGAAGAAATTGAACTGGCCACCACCTAACATCATCCACCGTGGTGGTGACTACATGCTTGGTGAAGCTTTGCGACAGAACAACTTCAAGATCAAGCATTTTGATAGTGGTATCGCCATCAACGCAGACGAAGACGGTAACAGCCACCAAGCAACGCGCCGTGGTTTGGATCCGCCGCCCGTCGGTTTTGATTACACACCATCACTGACGGCACAACTTCACTTTGCAACCAAAGACATTGATCCACGCCTGCTGGACTATGCAGGCTTGTAACTATAGGAGGCACTATGCCAGCACCAATGCCACCGGTACCACCGGTAGAGCAGCGACAGCCATCCCTGACCGAGCTAGCAGCCGGCCAGGCGTTAATGTGTAAGCAGTTGATCGCGTTCACTGACGCCCGCGCGTACCTCATTAAGGTGATACAGGGTGAAGTTGAACTTCCAACGCTTCACGTAACTCCGCCCATGGCCAGCAATGATAACCCAGGTGGGGCATCACTGGACATGCGCACGTTACCAGACCCAGCGATCGAGACAATCCTGTCGTCCATGATTGAACATGTTGAGCGATCGGCGTGTGAAACATGGAAGCGTTTACAGATGAACTCGAACGTTGCCTGTACTCTTATCACTCAGCTACAAGCCCAACAAGCTGTACAGCTGAAGAAACAGCAAGAAGAGGAAGGGTTCCCACCAACCATTCCCATCAATCAGCCGCCACCCCAGGCGTAATGCGTGATTGTAATTGAAACCCTGTAGGAGAATGTCATGAGTAAGAAAGTCTACGTTCCGCGTCCGGCCGCCCAACATCTCGTGCGCAGTGCACTCACAACGGCACTGTATGCACGGCTCAAACGCAATCCCGGGATGATCGCAATGATGGTTAGCTTCGGGCTACCACGCGGTCCTGGCCAATACAGCTATCCGGCGGTCTGCGACACGGATGCCATCAAATACTTCCTTGGTGAACTGGCCAAAGAAGGGCACACCTTCGCCGGTACTCCGGAAGAGTTGACTTGTGTCTACTCGGCTTTCCGCGGCGCGATTGCGCATCTGGATCACCCGGAGTTGTCCAGCCGTGCATTGAAGGCTCCGACTGTGAAGAAGGTCGCGGCCAACATGGGTGATCGCCTTGATGCCACCCAGTTCGATACTGGTACGCTCAAGGCTGAGCTAGCACATAAACTGGAAGTGGTCACCGCCCTCGACGAGGAACTGGAAACAGTGCGGCAGACCCAAGCAGAGCTAGCCGAGATGGAAGCCCGGTGTCGCGATCGTGCAAAGGAATTGCAACTGATCAGTTAACGATACTCCTTTCTGACCGAAGGGTGGCGTGAGTTATACCACGCTGCCCTTCATTTATATAGGTGCCACTATGAAAGACAAACAACCTACCGACCATCCGTTGATCCCATTCAAGAGCTTCAACATCTCACAGATCACTAAGCGGCTTGATAAGGTTGCGGAACGCATGCGCAATCACTGGCACTCGGAACCAACCGGTGAAAAATTCGAGAGTTTCGTTAGGGATCTCTACAGCTGCTTCCCTTGGTCCACGCGCTTTGATGCATTCTATGCTTCACTGTTGCCTCACGCAGGGCAGTGCATGACGCCGGCGCACATTCGTAACATTGCCTGGCGGCTTGCCGGGAATTTGAAACAATTGAAAGCTGGGCAGCCGGTCTCACCATGGCTTCAACAAAATAAACTGGAGTGGGTGCCTATTGTCTTGGTTAGAGCAGTGCCGGCGCGTAGTGGTAAGGGTACGTTAGGCTACCTTTACACATACCGGGTACTCGCTGGCTCTCCAGCCGGTAAGCAGTTTGAAATCTTCTGGACTGTACGCTTCGTGAAGAACATGGCACGGTCACTAGGCTTCCGCAAACGCCGTAAGTCTCCATTCATCTTTACCGACGGTATTGAGTTGGTACAGATGAAGTTATACATCCTGCTAGATCCAACCATGTCCCGAGATACACAGCCCGGCGCCTGGCACTTCATGGTTACACCGTCCTTCCTGACCGCTAACCGACGCATCCTCAAGCGGCGCTTCCGCATAACACCATGTCCGATTGACAAGCCGCTCATTGAATGGCCATGTCATCAGTGCCCTATCGGATATTTGCCCGATAACCGTAAGGGTGCGAAAGTACCGCGTGGTTGCTATGCGTCATGCCACCCGATGACTTATGCCGATAAGACGTGTCCCCGTTGTAAATCGGCGGACGTAGCGTTTGACCCTCTTGGTAAGGGTGTGATCTGTGTTGAATGTGAGAACAATGAAAGGCGGGGCCAACCAGCATGTTCCAACGACTCAGAAACTTCTGCAGTTACCTCGTCAGCTTCGTCTACCGCAAGCCCGACGTAGTTATCGGTGGGGAGAAGAATCCTTACTTACTTAGGTGGCATGTCATCCCACGTAATAGGTGGTTCAACATCTATCTACATAAGATTGTGCAAGACGACACAGACAGAGCCTTGCATGACCATCCGTGGTATAACATCAGCCTCTTGTTATCCGGACGTTACCGAGAGGTTATCAAACGAGGCTCACGTAATTTCTCGGCTGGATGTATAGCCATTCGGTCGGCGCAGTTCGCACATCGACTGGAGCTAGTAGATCACAAACCGTGTTGGACCTTGTTTATAACAGGGCCCAAGGTTCGTGATTGGGGTTTTCTGTGTCCAAAACGCTGGGTACGGTGGCAGGATTTTGGTGATCCGGATGATCCGTACGGGCCTAACATAAAAGGTTGTGGAGAGAACGCATGAAAAAAACAATTTGTGTTGATTTCGACGGTGTGCTTGCCGATTACACACAAGGCTGGCACGGTGTTGACCACTTCGGTGACCCTATCCCTGGTGCCGTCGAATTCACAAAGGAACTCAGCAAGTTCGCAGAGGTTGTTGTCTTCACCTGCCGGTGCAGCGGCGATCTACACAGTGGGTTGGCACCTCATTTACTAACCAATGCGGTTCGGGCTTACCTGGACAAGCATGGGTTCGAATACGCGAGTGTCTATGCCGGCACTGGTAAACCAATTGCTTCGGCTTATATTGATGACCGCGCCATCTTCTGTGATCCACAGCACGGTGGTAAGTTGCTCTCACCTCAGCAGATCTACAAGCACACGATCGAACGCGCGAAGGAATTCTGTCATGTCGAACAAGACGACGGAGAAGACACTACGGTGCCCGCGGCATCCGCTGTATAACACAGTGGATTGTCCAATTTGCACTGTTTGTTCTGCAAACAAACCACACGTATGTCCGTATTGTGGCTTGAATGCGTACCCATATGCATACCATGAACGTGGGGATTGTCAGTCGGCTATGTTGGCACTCACAGCCAGACTCAGGCAGATGTTAAGTGATCGCATTTGGTATTTAACCCCAGATGAGATTGAAGAGCTGGAATTCGTTGTCGGATACAAACTGAACTTCACTGGAGTAGTAAATGAATCTTGAAGCCCTTCGTTGGGTGAAACACTACGTCCTCGACGATGGCTTCATTTGTCTCGTCGATGCAATGGGCGATGACAGCAGTATCGTGCAGGCAGCCCGTGTCAGTTACGGTGCCGGCACCAAACATGTCTCAGACGACAAGACGCTGATACGTTATCTCTATCGACATGGGCACCTTACCCCTTTCGAGATGGTCGAGTTCAAGTTCCTGGTTCGCTGTCCAATGGACTGCTGGCGCCAGTGGATTCGTCATCGTACGGCGAACGTGAATGAATACTCCACACGCTACTCTGAGGCCATCAACTCGGCACAGAAGTCTCATAATTGGCGATCACAAGCCACAGGCAACAAGCAGGGTAGTGGTAGTTGTCTGACTGACTGGCCGGAAGGTTATAACCTGGAAGCCTATCCAACATATGGCGAGGATCAGCTGTGGCGTGCCGATCCTTCTGGACACAAGTTCTGTGCCCCCCACCTCAGCGTGAACAAGTACCTCAATGACCAAGAGCTTGAATTGCAGCAGCGGTCAAGGGCTGTTTACGAAGAGCGTTTGAAGCTCGGTGTGGCAAAGGAACAGGCCCGGAAGGACCTGCCACTCAGTACTTACACCGAAGCATACTGGAAGTGTGATCTGCGTAACATCTTGAACTTCTTGAGTTTACGTATGGATGCACATGCCCAGGAAGAGATCCGCCTGTATGCTGCCGGCATGTATGAGATCGTACGCCAGGTCTGCCCGATCGCAGTCGAAGCATTCGACGAGTACGATGCACGCCGTCGCGGTTTACTGTTGACCGGTACAGAAGTGAAGATGATCGCGCACATCACCACGTACGGCACGATCGGCATGTTGACCAATGCAGTGAACATGTGTCGGACTGGCTTCAACAAGGAGTTATTGCTCAAGCTGACCGATAAGGCCCTACCGCGCATGAACGAAGATGCTGTTCAAGGGATGTTCGGTATCGACGTTTTCAATGATGCAGCGCAGAAGGTAGCCGGCTGGTCATTGCCGCCTGCAAAGTGTCGTGAGCGTGACGAGGCCCTTGTGAAGTTCGAACGCATGGGGTTGATCCATACGACGGATCCGTTTGCGATCTCACCACTGCCAGCTGAACAGCTGACAGTGCGAATATCTTCAACGGAGGAACCGAGCAATGCTACTGCCTGATACGGCAACGGCGCAGAACAGACCATCAATGGATGTGATCACGTCAATGGATCGTCTATTACGCAACTGCCCTCGCTGCAGCGGTTATGCAGCTAAACCACCTATATGTTTTAACGAATGGGTGGGCCCAACCGATACGTGCCCTTTATGCAGTCCAGTTCGTAACTGGTTCTATACTGTATTCGCCATTGATTTCGGAGCTTTAACATAGGAGATTACATGCCGTTAGCAAATACGTCCTGTCGGCCTTCGGTAGGCTGTAGTCAATACATCAATCCCGTTGCCAACCGAAAGACACCACACCAATCTCGCGTTGAGGAGATGATGCAGAAGATCCGTCTCTTGGGTGGACTTTCACCTACCCCTTCCCTTCCATGCATACCGCTTGATACAATGATCCTCGCACAGGCCAAGCTTATCCTGGAGGAATTCTTGGAGCTGATGGAGGCATGTGGGCTTGAAGTGGTGACTGATCTACCACGGCATGGGCTGGATACGGGAGCCCAAATGGTAGAAGTCTATGCACTACCACGAGGAACGCTACGTTTGCAACCTATACCAGGGTACTCCATCAACTTGCCTGAGGTAGCCAAAGAGGCAGCTGACCTGTCAGTTGTGACGACGGGTTTGTTCTCTGAGTTCGGTATCGCGGATGCACCTATTCTGGAAGAAGTTGACAGTGTGAACTTGACAAAGTTTGCACCAGGTGGATACCTTGATACTAACAGGAAATGGCGGAAGCCGCCTAATTTCAAAGAGGCAGACTTGCGTCCAATACTCATAGCACAAGGGTGGACTGATGACACTACTACCACAAGCTAGCCCGTCTGGCTTAATGCAGTTCGGAAGGTGGACGGTCCTAGATCGGTTGATACGGTATGATAAACGTGGTAAGCGTGTGCCATATGCTAAGTGCTCGTGTGTATGTGGAGCTGTGAAGATCATAGCAGAATCAAGTTTGGTGAGCGGAGCTAGTTCTAGTTGCGGGTGTTTACGAAGAGAGCAAGCGATCATACGAACTAAGACACACGGATGTTTGCCGCGTAAGGAGTATCAAGCTTGGCGTAATATGTTAAACAGGTGCACAAATCCACGGGCNNATTGTTATTACGGCGGGCGTGGTATAAAGGTATGTGAGCGGTGGCGGCAGTATGAAAAATTCCTTGCCGACATGGGTCTTGCACCTAGTGCAGTACATACCATAGAACGTAAGGATGTGAATGCTGGCTATACACCAGCTAACTGTTGCTGGCTGCTTCGGTCACAACAGGCGAGAAATACTCGTGCTAGTAGGATAATTACACACGCCGGTAGTACCTGTACGTTAGTTGAATGGAGTGAACGCAGCGGTATTCCATATAAAACACTACATAAGCGGTTAACTCTTGGTTGGCCATTCGCACTGGCATTAACTAAGCCAGTCGGTAAATGGAACCATCAGTTAACTAGAACCGGAGGTCAGTCATGAAGAAGGGAAGACGTGATAGTGTTACCCGTCCGAATTTCTTATATCGGATTGAGGTATGTGACAATATCGGTGAGTGTCAATGTTGCCTCGCCGAAGTCACCGCCGACACTGACGAGGATGCGCGTCGGAAGATTATCCACAAAACAATGGCCCTTGGCGGGCAAGCCCGGGTCAAGTCAATAACCCCAACCGATGATTCTACGTGTTATCCGGGGGAAGCACGTAAGCAGGTCTATACAGGACCTGATGTGTACTCTCCGCCGTCTGCGGATCAAGCCATGTAGCTGCCACGTAACATTTCGCTTTATTTGCAACCCAGCGATCCAATTCACCTGTTTTGGATCTCTGGGTCTTTTCTTTTATCACAGCTATGGTAAGAATAACCTACAGGAGATTATCTTATGCCACTTCAAATACGTTTATCGCCGACCGAGAACCGATTGTACAGTCCAGATCGGGACTTGGCCTATTGCTCGGCTAAGCTGGTCATGCGGGCCATCCAGGGCCTCGACCCGGAGCGACAAGAGCCCTGGGTGCTCAAATACTTGGCTGACAACAAGATCGTCCCAGATGAGCTTGTAGAAGGTGCCATGGTCATGGCCAAGTATCTCAATCACACGCTGTTGGACCCCCAATACAAGCAGCCCTTCGAGGCGCTTGAAGCTGCTGGCTTCTTCAAATTGAGCCCAGCAGTACAGACCATCATCTGTGCCAAGGTTGGCCAGGTCTTTATTTCTGCTTTCTTCCCATCCATCCGGGACGTAACACGTGACCCGACGGATCCACCCTTGGATACCGAGGAAATCGAAAAGGTCGCCGTGACGATGCAAAATCGTATGTGGCGACACGCCAAATACCCAGGTTGGGTGAATTGGTGTATGGATCGTCTCGGCTGGTAGTACCAGCCACAGGAGATGCCAATGCCTGCGACAATGTCGCGCCGGGAGTGTACGATGCCACATAGCGAGTGGTTCAAGAATATGCGTCAGCTGGGACTAACGTTCCCTGATACATACGTTGTGTTTGATCTTGAAACCACCGGACTATTCTTCGACATCGATTACATCGTACAATTTGGACACCTGGTTGTGGAAAATTGCGTACCACGTCAGCCCATTGCTACAACACTGGACTGGATAAACGCGCCGGGAGTTAACCTAGATCACTTCTATTCACGCCTTGCAGACGTGATTGCGAGGTTCCCTGGGTACCGCTTCAATGCTCAACGCATTGTCCAAGAGGGTGTAGACCCACTTGCGGTAGTTCAGATCTATTACGATATGCTCAAAGACCATCAGGATGCTGGTGGTTACTTTGTCACGCATAACGGTATCGCTTATGACGCACCCATGTGTGTAGAGCACTTCAAGCGATTTCTTGGCAAGGACTTCGAGTTCAATTTGGATCATATTGTTGATACTGGCATGCTGGCAAAGGCCGCACAGATTGACAAGTATCCATACGGAAATGAGTCCATGACCTCATTTTACAAGCGCATCAAAGATATACGTTCTAAACAACAGTGGAAGTTGACTCCTATCTGTGTTGACAGGTATCAACTCAACGACCGACTCGACCTGGATATGCGAGGTGCACACACAGCCGGCTTCGACTGTTTGCTTACACACCTGCTTGCAGAGCGTTTTAGAAACCTCTCGCTAGGTTTTGAGGCGTAATCGCTTGATATGTGAAGGTACACACTATATTTAGTTGTGTACCTTCACAACACTTCCTGAGAATCAAATGACTAACTGTTTTACTGTGATGGGCGTTCCAGTACCACAACCACGACAACGACATCGCGTGTTTGCACCTAAAGGTCAGCGTGCATTTGTACATAACTACACACCAGTTAATAGTCCTGTTAATCTTTACAAGAATGCCATACGTGAAGAAGCACGCAAGCATATAACAGAACAGCTGTTGGGTCCTATTCAATTACACGTAAAATTCATGCTTCCACGGCCTATGCGCTTAATTTGGAAGACGCGACCAATGCCGCTTGTTAGACACATAACAAAACCAGATGCAGATAATCTCGTTAAAGCATTGAAAGATGCATTAACTGGTATTGCATGGCGTGACGATTGTCAGGTTTGTGAATTACACGTTGAAAAGTGGTATGCGGGCGGCGGTGAATTACCTTGTACACAGGTTGAAATCAGTACACTTACTGCTTAAAGGGTAAATGATGAGTGACACCTTCCGTACAATGATGGAGAAGGAAATGACCTCGGTGCGATCCCGCGGTCATTGTTGTAAAAGCTGGCACGAAGGTTATGGCCTTATGCTGGAAGAGGTGGATGAGTTCTGGGATGAGGTCAAGAAACGTCCCAAGGCTCGTGACCGCGTCAACGCTTTGCGTGAACTCGTACAGATCGCCACACTATGCGAGCGTATCGCTATCGACCTTGCGCTGGTCGATGACTATGAAAAGAAGCAACAGGCAGCTGAGGACCAGTTATTGCGCGAGGTTGGTTTTGAACCAGGTGAATTTAGATAGGAAGCAATCATGCCAGTCGTTATACCGCGTAATGAGGGCATCAGCGGCGTTCGACGCCTTGAAGGCGATGAAGCCGGTGGTGCACCATTCCAGAAGCTAAAGCAAGGTGCTACCCTTGCTGACCTGCAAAAGGAATACGTCCTTTTCAACTACGCACCTATCTTCTTGTATGCTGGCCTCAGCATCAATCCGGTGCAAGAATGGATCAATAAACACAACCACAAACAGGTTGTGTTTATCCTTGCCCTTGATAAACCTGTGTTGCACATGGGCGCGGGTGCAATATGGGATCGTACGCTCTGGGCAGTGGAAAAGGAATACTGGCCCAGCCTGCGATCACATCTTGGCAGCATGGCCACGATCGATCGAAGTAAGGGGAAGTTGTGTCGCATCATAGTGCAGACTATCCCAGTTCTTGATGTGATTGCGGCGGAAAAACCACTGGTGTTGGAGTCACCGTACGTGATGATCAGTACCTTTACGGTTGACAGCAACCTGGGTTGTATCGTCTTTGCACCATCCACCAAGTTGACAGGTAACTGCCCATACCTGAAGTTCCATGCACCGCGTGAGGAAACTGTGCGGCTGGCCAATGGCCTGCTGCTGGAAGTCGATAAGCCTTACGAGGCTTGTCAGTTAAAGCCTTGGGAGCATTCAAATGAAGGTTTCAGTTCACCTGCCCAGAGAGTCCGAAGCATCATTACATCAACCAAGCCTTAAAGGTGACATCACGATCACGCCGCGGGTTTATAAGCGGATTGGTTTGGTTACTATAGCCCATCTTACTGTTGCAACAGAGCATGCGGTGGAGCGCTACTCGTTGATGGTCAGCACGGCTAATGGGCAGCTCAGAATAGAAAAGCTGGTTGAAGTTGTACCGGCTTGCGATGAACCACTAAAGGTGAAAGATGCACACCGATCGACCGGAGACGCGGCTTCTAAAGACTAAGATGTTTGTCGAGCAACTGGTTATCAAGCGTAAACTTGATGGCCCGCCAGGCGCTTGGGAAGCACCGCGATCACAAACAGAGCCCATCGACGAACAGATCAACAAATGGATTGATAAGACGGGTAATGAGCTGGTCTCAGTTACAACACCCGGAATATTCATGCAGTGGATGGATGCAGAGCGATCTTTGCGTCTTGTAATCACGACTGTAATGGTTGTGTACATCCCTGCGGTTGCTTACCCGGTACCTCTGATCAAGGAGCCTAACAATGCCAGCAGATCCTCGTTATCATGCACAAGCGCCGGAGCCCAAGTCGGGAATTCAACCTAACGTGCTCACCAAGGAACCCACCTACTGCGCGGTCATCATCCCCGAGACTGAGCCGGCTTACATTACACGATGGCAAAGCGCCCAGGGCCTTGCAGATGAGTTGAAGCGCCACTACGGTACTAAGACCGCTGTGTTCCCATTCATTGGTTGGCCATGGGCTATTAGCAAGGGCCCACTACGCCGCTTCCTGCTTGGGCCGGCTGGTGAGCGTTTCCCACTATTTCCTGATGAAGTAGTCACTGAAATCGACCCACACGGCTCTCTCAGCACATCTGCCAGTTAGCCTAAAGCAGTGTTAGAAACCTAGTTAATTACAATATGAAAACAGTCATAATACATGAATACGCTTTAGCGGGCGTGTTCCTTGTTATTCGCTATTACCTATGTAGCTGTCGTTGAAAGGTTATGTGGTTGAGACGCAACGGGAGAAGCCCCGAGGCAAACAAACACATCAAATTGCAGCTTCCCAGGTTCTTACACCGACTTCAGGTCCAATAATGGTCTAGAGTGACTTGCAGAATTCTTTGCAGTCAAACCACACAATGTGAGGCATAGGCAAGCGATACACCGGTGGTGTGTCGTGTGCAAGTATGCATCACAAAGCACGGCTATCACTGCCCAAAGACGTGATAGCCATGGCCTGGACATCTTACCCGATGTACCAGTATTCACTTCATTCCGATCGGAATGTATCCATCGGATTTGTGGTTACCATCTTGAGCGGAAGTACACTTCATGCTCGCAACCCTCTACAAGGAGGGTACCATGACCAACAACGATCTCCAGTATCTCCCGGGCATTCAGGCGGATGTCGATACGTTCATCCGCACGGGTCCTGTGAGGGTTGAAGATACTGTCAGTGATATTTCGATCACTGGCGGTGATCCCACACGAACGAGGGAAACCAACTTCGTGGAAGAGGCTGGCAGGAGCGCGGAATCCGTGCTTGCTGAAGCTCTCAGGGAGGCGTTGTCTGCTCCGACCGATTTGCAAACTGAAGTCTTGAGCGAAGACGGGTCTGGTCAGGAACAGCACACACATCGTCGGCACCGGAAAGGAGAGAACGTGACACCCACGCCTCTCCAACGCCAGTACCAACGACAAGTTCGTGATGGGCGTGCTGCCCGACCTGAGCTTGTTGATAATATGGCCAGGCTGGCTGCCTGGACGTGGATCCCCGGCAAGGATCGGAAGGCTTGTCCTCCCATCGTTGACCTCAGGGATGCCCGCCTCATGGTTATGGACCGGTTTCCCGCGGAGCTTGACGGTCCTTGTGACCGTATCGCGCTCTCGATGTACCGCAGCGCCATAACGAAGCAGGGTTGTGTCAGTTACGCTTCCCCTGCGAACATTGAGATGTTCAAGGACTTCTCCATCCGGCCTCACTTCCGCGCCGGTGGTCTGTGCCTTGACTCTCGCAACGAGGATGTGCTGCGTACAGCCCTCGCGCTCGACCAAGCTATTGAGCTGGTCGCTCGTGGGAAGCTTGACCCGGTGCAAACCTTCGTTCCGCCGCCGGTTCTTTTCGGGTTTCCCAGGCACTATGTCCCCACCGTGGAGTGGCAAACTCCCATGATGGAGGCTGTGTGCAAAGTGCTTCACCCGGAAGCTCCGGTTCTCAAGTGTCTTCAAAGTCCCGGCGGCACGGTGACCTCGATCATCTCCGAAAGGAATGATACGAAGACCATCGTGATGGAGCAGTCAGGGCGGCGGATCAACATCCGTGTGCCCAGTTGGCTGGCTATCTTGCCGCACACACAACCTGGCAGTCAAGTCGCTGCTGGGGTACCGTTGGCGGATCTCCGCCGGGGTGTCTACTCCATCGAAGAGATGAAGAAGGCACATCCTTTCCCTGTGCTCCTTTGGCTGGAGCACCGGATCATGGAAGAACTGACGGAGGTCATCTCCGTAAACGAGGAGGTCTACGACAAGCAGACCAAGGCACGTCGCGCCATCACGACCACGTGGTGCTGTGTGCCCTCTCAGTTCGTTGTCCAGACACAGGTTGGGCGGGCGGTCCGCTTCTTCCTGGACTTCCGGCAGCATCTGGGGCGTCGGAAGCACACCATCGACTTGAATGAGAACGATGTGTGGTCAACGGATAATCATCAGGCCCGTATCGATGTCTGCGCCTTTCCTTCTCGTCCTACTGTCAAGGACCTCCAGTTCTCCGACAGCGAAGACGAAAAGAAGCGCATGTGGCATGCGGATCTGATGACCGCGCCGGACGGTGCGGTTTGGTCACCTCGGTGTCCACTCCGCGGCGTCGCTGACCTCACTGCAGCGTAGTCACCTTAGGACGGCGGGCGTGTTCAGTGTTACTGGGCACGCCCGCTTTATTTCACTTAGCCCTTATGGAGGAAGTATGGACGACATACGTGTTGATGATCGACATTTGTCGAGAGAATGGAAGGCGCCTGGTACGGAAACTGAAATCCTTGATGGATTCCCTTTCCCGGTGTTCCAACGTTCGAATGGCGCGTTGCCGACTGACAGGCAATGTCTCATTGCTACGGTGTCCGATGGGCATCGTGTGCGACACTGGAATCCTGATGATGAAAATGAAGTTGCAGACATGCGACTCGTGTTCGAGAACCTTCAGAAGACTGGGCGGCAGGCATACTACGCGAACGAGAAAGAAGGGGTTCTCGAAACCATGGACGAGTTTGACCCCGCGGCACGGGCGTTTTTGATCCTGCCCAGGGCTGGTGGAGGGTAGCCCGTGCCATCACTCACAGTTACGTGGAGTGGTATAAAACCAGCGCTGGATGCTTGGTATGAATATATGCACATCCGCGCTGGTACTTCGATGTTCGTTGAGGGTGATCGGAGGATAACACTTGGTCCTCTAATCGTCGTCGATGCACATTCTACGTTGTACCGCTGGGTTACGTGTATTAGAGACTACAGTACTGGAATCATTATTACACGGATCACAGAGGCTGATGTTATAGCCAGGACGGCTGCCATCTCATGGCAGTCAATCACCTATGCAAGGGCGTCTGTTCGTACTGAATCTGTTGAAGACAGAGAACGACGGATTGAACTGGAAGAGGAGCGATTGGCGGTCATGATGGCCCGACTAGATGCGGTAGCAGCGGAAGCTGCACGCCGGCGAAAAGAACGTAAAATACAACGCGCGCTTGCAAATGAGCACGCATTGAAACTTTTGACGGCACAACTTGATGATACTCAACGGACAGATTTGGCTGCCACGGGTAGCTTCAAGTTAACCTCAAAAGAAGGTAGGAAGTACCAGATCCAATGCAGACGGGCTGGTAATGTCGTGGAATACGTTATAGAGGATGGAGTAGAGATCGCAATTGCGCGTTACTGCTACCATTTCATTGACCATGTTCCGGTCGCGGACGACATGCTTCTTGCTTTGTTGATGCTGCGCTTCAAGGAGGCGGAGTATCTTAGGATTGCCAACAAATCAACCCATTGTTTTCCAATGCCTTTATCACAGGCTGACTGGAACGAACAGCCTACTGATGCAGGTGTGGAGGGAGATCTTACTTAGGGTAAATGCAACACCGGTTGCACCTGAACCAGATCCAGTGGACTTGTACGAAGCTGCATTCTTTGCAGAACATGCAGCCCCGTTTCCGTTGGCAGCCGAGTCGGTATAGTCCTCTTACGACTTGGTTGTGTCTCCGTGTTTGACACAGTCCTCGCTCAACAACTAACGGAGGAGAGAAATCTTGAGGACGCTATAAATGCCGCAGAAGCATATGCATAAAAAGCACGGACGGGATCCCCAAATCGACATGATCAACAAGTACATGGTAAGAACAAAGCATTTGGAACATATACCACTCGATGCAGACGATAGCCGAGTTCGACAGATTCTAGCCGACAATGCCGGCATCAAAGATGAATCTGCGCAGGACAAGGTTATCATGCAACTCAACAATGGTGTTACTTACAAATTGCGCTTTCCATTAGTGTCGATTGTACGCCGTGATTTGTACACGCTTGAACGCCTCATCGTTACAGCTCAACAGATTATCAAAGGGCCGTACGCCAAGAGCTGGTGGAACATAACCACTGGTGTAGTTTTGTGGTCTCATGGACTGCACGATGATAAAGCACGCGTGTCTGCGATTGTGAATGATGGCCATACACACGATGAAGGTATTCGCGATGCCTTCGTACTCGGCCACCCCGATGTCGTTTCTGCTGTTCAGTTTACCAATATGTATCAACCAATGGCCCGTGTTCGTCCGCAGTGGTACAAGATCTACCCAGGACGATATTGAAAGGAGTTTCTGATGGGACGGAAAGCCGATGAACTGCGCGAGACCATTACTCGCCAAGACGCTCAGTTGCTCGATGCCAGGCATAGGGAGCGCCAGCAAAGCGATCGTGAGATTGCTGAACTTCGTAGTCGTGTGAACATGCATGACAAGCAAATGCTTGCTATGCAGAATTACTTGATTGCGCAGGAGAAACGAATTCAAGAACTGATCGATGATATGCCTCCACCCGCCCCGCTCGTTGTCGTGAACACTCGCAACGAGTTGAATGAAGTGCGCCAGTGGTTCAACTCTTTAGGTCGGCCGGGTGTTAAGGCACAGACGACTGAAGAGGAAGTCTCGGCCAACGGTGAGGGTACCACTACTTCCTAGACCGGTGCCGATATGCCTGCCTCCGGCGACAGGAGGCACGAGTTTGAACCTGCCTCACAGGGCGGGTAGGCTATGTCTGAAAGTTCCATAATGTCTACCATCGGACAGTTAGTGCGTAAGCGCCGGAAGCCACAACACCGTCGCACCAAGTCCATGGCCCTTCAAGGCCATTGCTTCGTGCGTGGTGTTGTTTCTTGGTGTGGCATCCGGAAACCCAAAAAGCCGAACTCTGCCGAACGTAAAGTTTGCAGAGTTCGGTTGTCCAATGGGTTTCATGTCACAGCATACATTCCAGGAGAAGGACATCATCTACAGGAACACTCCATCGTGATGCTTCGCGGTGGACGTGTTCCTGATCTTCCGGGTTGTCGTTACCACGTTGTCCGCGGCCACTTGGATGCCGCTCCGCCAATGTCTGTTGAACCCTACAAGGGTGTCAAGCATGACGGCTACCGTCGTCAAGCACGTTCGAAGTACGGGCAGAAACAACCGACGTAATTCGGTACCCAAGAATAACTTGGACATAAACGCGGCCGCTGCGTTCACGCTGGACGCAAGAAATACCGCAATGAGTTTCTCTAACAGGCTCGCGAGGACGCAACCCGAGCCTGCATGGAAGCCACGTCCGTAAGGACGTGTATGTGTGCCTCGTGAGAGGCGCACTTTTGTTTGCCAGTAGTCATGGCATAAAGAGTAAGTCTCCATACTTCCGCTCAAGTATGGATAGACTGCATATTAGCAGACTACTTACACGCAGTTTTACTGTGTGGATAGGATGGTGGCTTTGGCACCGCAGCGACAAATATTCTTTGTGTCGCTTCAGTATTCACTACACTGGCGCCATCCTGTTTTGTTTCTTCTTGGTTATAGGAGCTTCTTGGTTATAGGAGATTGGTATGGCACGACGGACCAAAGACGAACGGCGCCAAATGCGCATCGACGTTGCTAACGACGTATTGAAACACTTGCATGCTTTGCAGATCTCTACCGGTACGTACGTGATGGGCAAAATCCCGGCCACGCTCACAGGTGACGAGGATGCACAAGAACACCTACCGATCATTCGTAAAGAATGCCGGGTTTGCGCCAAGGGTGCTATGGTTTTGTCGTACATCGGGCTTTACGACAAACTTAGACTCAACGACATCTTCGACATAGATGACGAGTCGTATGAGGGCAAGCGTTTGGTCGACGCCGAGGATGGTCAACTCTGCGAGATACTCGAAACCGGCTTTGACAAGGATGATCTGAACAAGATCGAAGCTGCGTTTGAGTTGTGGACCACCGCCGAAACCATATGTGATGACAATGCGCCATATCACTTCGGCAAGCAGTATGATTATAATCCGGTCATTCGACTCCAAGCCATCATGCAGAACGTTGTTGACAATAATGGAGATTTTCATCCGGAAGTTGTCTACGTGGCACATCCTGAACTCCTCGAAGAGGCCACGGTGTAATACGCCAGGGAAGCCGGGAAGACCCGACGGGGTCAAGCAGTTAGGCTGTTAGGAAGCCTCTGAGGCTAGGAGGCCAATCCTCTCACCTGCAAAGGATCGTGGGGGCAGATCCCACCCCTGGCACTATATTGATACATCGTATTTGGGTACAACATGTGTAGAGTAGCTGGGAGGCAATGAGAGGAGTTTGTCAGACCTAAGTACACGGATGATGGATTTCTTGAGCCAACACTTGAAACACCAGCCTTGTTGTACTCAAATACGATAGCTTGGGTCGCGCACGGCTTGCGACGTTGGATTCCAAATCCGATAGACTTGGCTCGACACCAAGCGACCTTGCTTTCCGGCTCTTTCCTCCATACGCTATAGGAATGAGCGCTAAGGCACGTTCTTCCTGCGGTGCCTTGGTGGGAGAGCCGGAATTTTGACCCGGGGTGGAGCAGTGGTAGCTCGCTAGGCTCATAACCTAGAGGTCGCATGTTCGACTCATGCCCCCGGGACTGCTCTGAAAGTAATTTCGCGATTTATAATACCTAACTTGTATATTGGTCAAGTAAGTATGTGTCAAACATGTGAAGAGGCCAAAACAATGTTGCAGTTGTGGTTAGATAAACAGAGCCATGAACGCTGTTGGTATTATCCGGAAGTGTTTACGATACTTAGTAACCTCTTTGGGATTAATCAAACAATCCATTCCACGTTGCCACCTCGATGCGAATTTGAAGAAGGATGCCGTCTCTACCAAAATGAACAATATGGGTAGCTAAGAAGAGAAGAAAGATTTGCAGGTGGCACGGCGCCGACTCGGCCCTCATAAGGCTGACAACGAGTTCGAGTCTCGTACCTGCGATAAGACCATTGAAGGTGTCGTGGGTGGCGAGGTTCAAGTTTCCTACTCACACGGCTTCAGTGGTCTTTTCGTTTTCATAGGAGGTTCCATGAGTCGTTCTGTGAAGGGTGCTAAAGGGCCTGGGCATGAGTATTGGACGCGTCGTAATTACAAGGACATGATCAAGCCTGGTCGTGTGGTCAAGAAGATTACGACGCGGCACGAACGCCGCACAGCGAAGCAGTCAGTAAAGACAGGCCCATAGCTTAACAGTGGAGCAGCACTTTGATACGGTGAAGGTTGTAGGTGCGATTCCTACTGGGCCTATTTTAAGGAGAAAGTATGACGGGTCACTGGCTTGACCAGGTAGTAGCTTTGTCCAAGGGTTACGATGTCCCGTATGGCGGAATATTCCGCAGCGAACCGTGTGAGATAGTTCGAGAAGAAGGTAATCAACTGATTATTCGATTCCCGAACTACAGCGATCCAAATAAGGAATTCCTTGTGGATCATAGTTGTGTGGGTGTCGCGAGTACACGTTAACGAAAGGAGTATCTATGGGGTTGGCCACCACGTTGATCGCTTGGTCGCTGTGGTTAGGAATAGGCGTGTGGTTGATAAACGCGCTTTTATGGTTAAAAGCTAAGTGGCATAACGTCTCAATATCAGCGTGCGAAGCAAAGTGGTTCTATGCGATTGGTGTTCCTTTAGGCCCTATCGCAACAATCCTGGTGGTGTTTCTGGTGTTGGTTGAAATCCTTGCGCGATGTGATACTGACGACGATAATGACGATTTCTGCTACCTGTCCAAGTGACAAGCCCGGACAGNNAGTAGCTCAGTTGGAAGAGCACCACTCTGAAGAAGTGGAGGCCGATGGCTCGAAACCATCCTAAGGCATTTTGGGGTGTTCGGCGTCTTGGCGATGCCAACAGATTCTCGATCTGTGTAGATGGGTTCGAATCCCATACACCCTAATGCCCGAGTAGCCCAGTGGTCGTAGGGCGCTGGCCAGTTAAACCAGAGGGCGCAAGTTCGAGTCTTAGATGACTACGCGATTGACCGAGTGCTTGGTAGCACCCGTGGCGCAATGGCTAGCGCAGGGAACTTTTAATTCTCAGGCTACTGGTTCGAGTCCAGTCGGGTGCAATACCTTCTAGGTATTGTGGTGCTTTAACAATTTATGAAAGTAAATCCCTTCGGGGGGGGGGAGGGTTACCGTGCTGTCGCTAGCCGTAGTAGGCGTAGGCAAACTGCCCTATGTGACAGTCACGGTATTTATGGGGCGTTAGGCGTCGGGGTTATGCCGTCACGCTTTCAACGTGAAATGAGGCGGGTTCGAGTCCCGCACGCCCTACTTAACTAAATCCAATTCAGCTGTTTTGAAAGGAGTACAGGCTATGAATGATATCGAAGTAGCACCGCGCGATATTCAACTGCGTAGTGTGTACTTGGCACACTTACCAGACGGTCCACGTATGGTGGTTCTAAAGGGTGTACGTTCCGGACCAACGTTCATAGTTACACCCTTTCCACCTGATGTTGGTGATGAATCTCGACGTGACACGGTCACCAAACTCTATCATGCCGGCCAGGTGCAAATGACTGGTTAATGTTCTTGCCCACGTGGCGAAACGGTAAACGCACTAGTATCAGAACTAGTGTCAATGACTTGTAGGTTCGACTCCTACTGTGGGTACTGCTGTTTAGGATCGCCCTTACTCTTATGGAGGACTGAGATGCGTAGGATCGTGATTTGTGTGTTTGCTTTGTTGCTTTTGTTTGCCTGGTCCAGTGTCGCGGAAGCCCAGTTCTTCCGGCGCGGCGGTTGTGGTCCCCGTGGTTGTGGTACGCAGAACTGTGGCCCGCAAGGGTGTGCAGCTCAAACGACCGAGACCGGGGTGCTCATGACGTTTGCCGAGTGGCCAGCATATCAGGTTCGCCAACAGGCTGCGGGTTCGTTCATTCAACCGGAAACCCAACTACCACCACCCAAGAAGGTCGGCGGTGATGGTCCGGAAGGTGAACCCATTCAGAAACCCATGCCCAAGGCTCCGAGTAATCCACCGCCAACGACTACCATGCCAACGCAAGGCGGCGCGCCCGGTGTAACTTACTACGAACGACCGCAGCGCGCGCGTCGGTTTTTCATCTTCCGCGGCAGGTGGTAAGGAAATTACACAGGCGGGCCGCGATAAACACCGGTTCGAATCCGGTCAGGTATAAATGTGGATCGCCATATACTTTCCGATCAGCACATATTACCTGTAGCTCAGTTGGCAGAGCGCTCAGCACCCACCTGTGTAGTAAATTAATCGGCGCGCTCACACGCTCGAGAGATAGTGCACGCGTGAAACGGGGAGCCGATTAATGCAAAGCGGAGACGCGGGTTCAAATCCCGCTCGGTGCCGTAAGGTGCCGGTAGCTCAGTCCGGTAGAGCGCCGCTGACTCCACATGGTGAAATTGGTAAACACAAAAGTCTTAAGAACTTTTGGCTTAGGCCTTCCAGGTTCAAGTCCTGGTGTGGAGAATATAGCCCTGTAGACAAATTGGCAAAGTCAACGTGTTTAGACCGCGTAATTTGTGGGTTCGACTCCCACCTGGGCTACTAACAGAAAGGAGTTCGTATGATGCTTTACTTGTCCAGGAAGCTCAATGGAACTTATCAACTAACGGTAAAGCCTCCAACTAAGGCTGTACTGGATGCTGTTGAGAAGTATGACATGTATGTGACTCCTGGCGATTCGTTCAACGTCCAAGGGCTGTGTGAAGCAGCAGTGAAGATGCTCTTTGATGTTGAGTTACAACCCTGTGAGATGACACGCGTTGAGTTGATCGGTAGCGGATCTCGACGCTACAAGCGGTTGAAAGAGAAAGAATCGGCTTCTGGTGTAATGGTAGCCACGTAAGGTTGCTCGAACCGACGATGGCAAATCGGCGTGGATAGAGGTCATACGATCCGCAAGAGGCCGTGTTGCTAAAAAGAAAAGAAGATTGAAACCAGAAAAGGTGGGCAGAAGCATGCACGATGTAATCTGCAAACGTAGAGGCAAAGAAGAAGTCGTCTTCACAGGTGACTTGCCAAAAGCCAAGGACTACATGAAAAGAATGAGAGATTGTCAATGTGGTGGCATCAGAAACCAACGTGTTGAATATTGTATCCGTCCTTCTGAGAGTACGGAAAAATACAAGAAACCTCCTCATTATAAGAACGGAAGATCACACTGATAATTGGCCGGGGAGCCGGCTGTTTGATATTCAGGAGGATGATGGAAGGCGTTGAAAGTGTGGGCATACCGGGATGAAGCAACCGGTGTAGCCGGTTATGATCACATGATCGCGCGGTCCATCTGGCCAGGGTCGTCTAACGGTAAGACAACAGTCTCGGATGACGCGGAAACCGCGTAGCAGGAGCTGTAGATGTAGGGTTCAATTCCCTACCCCTGGGCTATGCTTGTGCGTGTGTAATAACGCACAGGTAGTATCACATGCGTGCACGCGTGTGGTAATCCGCACTGCATGGATTACAACGTGCAAAATTGGGTGGCGTGGTGTAGTGGCAGCACACTGGGCGTGAGACCAGAGGCTTGGGTTCGAATCCCATCGTCGCCTGATGCGGTTTGGGAAGGTAGTTCAACGGTAGAACTAAGTGCTGTTAACACTTGAACGGTGGTCCGACTCCACCCCTTCCCTCTTGTGCTGGGCGTGTGTTTGCAACTGGCTATCCGGTTGTAGTGGCTATTAGCGCTTGCGTGATAGCACGCGAGTGTCAGTAGTTGCTCCGCCCAGCACATTTGCGACTGTAACTCAATTGGCTAGAGTATCAGTTTACCAAGCTGGATGTTGCGGGTTCGAGTCCCGCCAGTTGCACTATCTGGCGTGAATATCTTATGCCTATCACACAGAGAGTCATGTCATCTACTAAGTGCATCATTACAAGGGGGAAAGTTAGTTGAGAGTACCTGAGCGCATCCGTCGGTTGTTGAACGTCCTTGAATTGTATTGGACGCGGCATCCTGATCTACCTCTATGCAAACTCATTTCACAGTTAATTGAGCTAGATCTAAATGTTGCTGACGATTTAATCGATGTTGATGATGATCGTCTTCTTGAGTTGTTGACGGCGCAACTGAAAACGGAACACATAAAGCGAAAGAAACATGGAGCCGTATTGGTTTGAGTCATGGGTGTAGCGGTAGTGTCCATATTTCAGCGGCTATGGTATGACGCGTGTACCGCTACATCCATTTAAGGCGCGGTAGCCGAGTGGTCAGGCCACAGTTGCAAAACTGTTCATCGTGGGTTCGAATACCACTCGCGCCTCTGGTCTCACACCCACGTTGGGCGGGCATTTGCCGAGCTGGTGGAACAATTGAATAAGGAGCCGAAAGAATGAAGAAATCTGTGTACCAACAACTGGCTGACAAGGGCGCCTGCAAAGATGGCGTGGAGTTCGTACGCTCATGCAAAACACTGTCGGCAGCGTGGGAAAAATGCGTTCGCCCCGAGTGGATGATTTGGGCGATACGAAAACTGCTGCCCAAAC
>QGNH01000495.1_pt1 | contig 24043 bp, 31 predicted proteins | sample 1735481 | NCBI WGS metagenome assembly QGNH01 (sample SAMN09239004, study PRJNA386568) | Viral metagenome, whole genome shotgun sequencing project.
CGCGAAATGGCCGAAGCCCGTGCCCCGCAGGCTTTTGATCCCGCTGAATTCCTTCAGCGCCTTGACGTCTTGCGGGCTGATGCGGTCGACGAGGATCTCGTGCAACTCGCCGGTATCGCGCGCGGTCGCGACCGAAAAGGTGAGCACGTCCCAGAACGGAAAGCCGAGATAATTTACCAGTACCTCGCGCCATGCCTCCGGCTTCCAAGTGGCGGGATCGAGGGAGGCGAGCAACTCGTCGAGGTCGCGGGTGCTCGTGGCGAGGTTAATTTCGCGCCCGAGCGTCTCCACCAGCCGGTCTAGTTTTTCTCCGTGCAATTCGACGAAACGGCGCGCGAAGGCCGCAAGGTCCTTCGCCTCTTCCTCGGAAGGCTCGGTCTCGAATAGCTCGCGCACGAGACCGTGCGCCTCGACGCTGTAGAACCTCGCTTCTTCGCGCCGCTGCAACCCGTCATGCAGGCGGTAGAAGTCGCGCTTCAGTCCGTCGACGACGCCGGGCGCAAGACCCGGGAAGCGGCCTTCGTCGAGCAGGCGGTAAAGCCGGTTCTGGCCCTCGATCATGAAATTGAGACGCCGCTTGCGGTAATCGACGTCGAAGGCGAGAAAAAACTCGACCCAGCGCGGAAGCTTGGAAACCGCCGCCGTTTCGCGCAGCAACGCATCGTGCTCGGCGCGGTGATAGACGACGCCGCGACTCTTCGCCCACGCGTCGATGATCTCGGCGGTCGCGCGCGCTCGCGGCGAGCGCTCCGGCGCTCCGGCAAGCGTGAGGATGATCTCGCCGACGAAATCGCGCACCGAGGCGAGCTTCAGGCGCACATAACCTTCATAGGCAAAGCCGGCATCGCGGGCGACGCGAGAATTCACCGTTTCGCGCCAGCGGCGGATTTCCTCGGCATCGATCCTGTGCTCAAGCGGCGCGGTGATCGTGTCGGTCACCAGCTCGCTGATATGCGGCCGCGCCTCCTCGATGATCGACTTGAAGCTCCGCACCTGTGCGTTGAAATCGAACACGAATCCGAGCTCATCGGAAACCGGCTGCGTCGAGGGAATTTCGGAGAGCGCCCCTTTCAGCGTCATGAAGAATCCGGGCACCATCTTGTGCCTGAGCATGGAGAGCGGCGCGGGGTCGGGATCGATATAGACAAGCCGCCGGTCCACCTCACGATAGGCGGGGCGGCCATGGATCGCCGAAATCGCCTCGCGGAAGGGGCGGTTGTTGAGCACCGCGCCGTCGATGAAGCAGGCCGTCGCGGGATCGAGGTCGGCGCGGATATGGCGCTCGAAATTGCGCTCAAAGAAATTTTCGCGCCCCGGCCATTTCTTGCCGAGCCGCGCGAGCAATTCGTCGATCTCGGCGATTTGCGCCGGCGGAAACGCGCCCGGAAACGACGAGGTCGCGCGCGCGGCGAAAGCGAGCGCCGGCGCGTTGTCGAGCGTAAAATCGCTCTCGACCTCGCCGCCCGGCCGCCGCCGGTAGTGGAAGTGCATGATATGGCGGTGCTCGAGCTCTTGGATCAGCGGCGGATCGTGAATTTGGATGCGCTGCAAATAGCCGTGAAAGTCGGTGACGGTAACGAAGAGATCGAGATCCTGGCCCGAGGGCAACAGCGAAGCGGTCGGCGATTGCGGCGCGCCCATCGCGGTCACGGCGTCGTACATCAATTTCGTCATGCCGAAGCCGTCGAGCGGCGGCTTGAACCAGCGCGAGCGCACGAACAGCGAAAGCTTGTCGCGCACTTCCGAGTCGCGGATCGATTCGATCCATCCGAAGCGGGAAGCCGCCCACAGCAGCGGCTTGAGAAAAAACTTGCTCCAGGCCTTCGCCCTCGCTTCCGGCGACAACAAGACGCTCACATCGGCGTTGTTGAGCCAAAGGTCGCGCAATTTCGTCATCGGCAGATCGTGGCTGATCGCGCGCGCGAGCATCGCCGCATTGATGCCGCCGGCCGAGGCGCCCGCGATGATGTCGACGATAACGCGCAGCTCCATCTTGTGGCCGATCTCGCGCAGCAGTTCGAAATAATCGATTTCGGTGTCGAGTTCCTTATCGCGCTTGTCGAACTCGTCGATGTCATCGGTTCCGCCGAAGGCGGCCTTGGCGCGGGCGGCGCGATCGAGCGTCCCGTGCAGGCGCGAGGACGCGCGCAGGAGCTTGAGGATTTCCTTGGAAATGCCGTGCATGTAGACGGCAAGCGAAACGCCGCCGAAGCAGACGAGCGCGATGCGAAGCTCTTTCTCGCGCAAGGGCGACCCCCCGGATTCACGCCGCTAGGCGTCGATCGGCGATCTTGGCCGGAAAGCGACTATAACGGATTCGCGCGAGGCGATATCTAGTGGCCGAACCCGAAGTTCGCACACACTGTGCCGCGAGGACTTACGAACTTCGGAATCGGGACACTAGCGCTCGCGCGGCGGCGCCTCGATCGATGCGCAATTGCGGCGGCCCTGCATCGCGCAATCCTGCATCTTGCCCATGTCCCGGAGCGTGTTCATCAGCCACACCCCCGAGACCACGAGGAGAACCAGGAAGACGCCAATCCCGATCAGTGCGCCGGTGCTCAAGGGCTCTTCGCCGTCTGCCGTCCGCGGCGCCGGCTTATGTGGGCGGGAAGCGGATTTTTGCGCTGCGGGAAATTGCACGATATTCGGCGCGCTCGCGGGCGCATCGCTGTTTTTGCTCGATTCCGATGCCATCAACGGATTGTGCGACGGCGTTAGGGTGAGGTCGAGGCCGCCGTTTCGCCCGCCATGCTTCTACGGTATAGTCCGGCGGTGAGGCGGATCGTCACACTCCTTTGTATTTGGTGGCTGGCACTCGGCTGTGCGCGCACGGCGAGCGAGCTATTGCGCTTCGGCATGACGACCGACGAGGTGACGGCGATTTTCGGCCCGAGCCTGAGCTACGTCGCGCATGGCCGCGGCTCGGAGATCTACGCGCTGCGCGGGCCCGCGCCGATTCCCGGCGTCTATCCGCCCTGGGTGGAGGAGCGGCTCTATCTGCAATTCCGCCAAGGCCGGCTCACCGGCTGGAAGAACGAGTGGGATGCGCGCAAGTTTTGGTTTTGATGCGATGTGGAAATATTTAATCCTGCTTTGCCTGCTCGCGTTTATCGCTACGGCAGCCTCGGCCGCCGACATTCAGAATTTTCCGAAAGCCCCGGTCCCGGCGGCGCACGGCAACGGCTTTCCGGCGACCTGTCTCGAATGGACCGACGGCTGCCGCGTCTGCGCGCGGCAGAAGGACGGCAGCGACGCCTGCTCGAATGTCGGCATTGCCTGCGTATTGCAGAAAGCGCGCTGCACCCGCCAATAGGCCCCGGTCCGTCCATTTCAACTTCGACGAGTCGTGGACAGCATTAGCCGAATTGCGCTCTGATTCGCTAAAGGCGAATCAAATCATGCGCAAAGCCACTTGCACTCCGGAGGAGTTGAACACCTTGCTCACCGCGGAATTGCGCCGCGTGCCCGGCTGCGAGGGTGCGGCGTGGGTTCGCGTCTATCGCCTGCGGAAGCACGTTCGCGGCAAGAACTGGCTCGCCGCTTTTCTCGCCGCCGGCAGCGCCGACAAGAGCGATTGTGCGCGCGCGCTGATCGAGATCGAGCGGCGGCTGCAGGCGGAGTTCGATCTCGCACCGGAGCGGTTCAAACGTGAACGCTCGCGCCCGTTCCTCGGCTATCGCCGCCATCACCGGCGGCTGCCGTCGCAATTGCTACCGCAATCCGCTCCACCACGCGGCGCGGCGGCCGGCAGAGCCGCGAGCGTAATCGTCAAGGCGCTGTTTTCGCGGCGGCGAAAAAAGCCTTTAAGCCCGAAGATCGTCAGGCTCGTCAGTTTGAGCTTTCGCGGGGCCCGGTAATTTTTGATTCTCGGCGCGGAATGATAAGCCGATTAGTGCAACGCTCCAGCCGCAGATTGCGGGGCATGCGGTAGGCAGCCCTGCCCCAATGCTTGACCTCGATAATTTCGAGCACCCGCAATATCGGGCGAAATTAGCGGCCGCGTTTTGATGAAGATTTGGCGCTCCCTAGCGAAGCAACCTAATCATTTTCAATCAAGTGCTTGCCAAAAGGTTTGGGTAAATGCTGCTTCATTGAGTTTCATAGCCTTTTAGAAACGCGCCCCAAACCTTTCGTATGACGGCGAAGTGATCGAGCATTGTTGAGTAGTTCCTCCACAGCTTGCCGCTGAAAATTCTGGACGTGAGCGCTCGGCGGGCTCACCATAAGCCTGAAGAATCGGAGATATTTGGTGTCTGACCTCGCACAGGCGGTGGGCTTCGTCCACATTGACCAAACAGAGATTCATCACCAATGTTAATCTCAATGAGATTCACGAAAAGATTCACGTAAGAGTTTCGATTTTCATTCGTCCGTTCTTCCGAATTGGACCACAGGCCGGGGGCGAGCTTCGCCCCAGCGTGTGCGCTTGGATCAATGCTGGGAGTGAAAGAATGTCAAAGAGGGGAACACGCATTCGGAGAGCCGAGATCACTGAGGCTTGTGATGCGCGCCAGCGCCACGGCAAGCTGACGATCAATACGCCTGTAGGTCCCATCGAGATCATCGATCCGCACGGATCGAACCCGGGCGACACGATCATTACGTTTCGGTCGCTTCGCTCCGATCCCATCGCGGAAATCCACGCTCGCGGCGGAATCACCGACATTCAATATGATGCCGGTCGTGGATATCAGCGTCTTTACGAGCGCAGCCAGATCGGCAGCGTGCAGGCGATGGACCTCACGAAACCGTATATCGATGGCGGCGGCATCGGTGAGTCAAACACTGATGATCAGCTGCGCGTTTACGAAATTCTGAAGGGCGTGAATTCCGCGCTTGGAAAGCGCGCTGCCGCGTTGCTTCACGATGTTCTCGTGCTGGAACTGATAGTCCGCGACGCCGCCGCGAAGCGCGGTCTCTTTAGCGATCGGCAGATAAACTACTTGGGCAAGTGTCTCGCGGACGCTCTCGATGACGTGGCGATTGAGCTGGGCCTGATGTCCGCGCCTCAAATACCCGCAATCCCGCGCCCGCCTGGGGCGCGCCGCGACAAGCCACGTAACAAGGCCGTCCCCCGAGGCCGCATACACCCCTTTAACTCCATATAGGGGCTGTGGATAAAATGGCCTACTACCTATTGACAACCTGTCAGGCATAGGCTATAAGAGCCGCACAAGTGGAATTGCGCCCGGTTCAGCCGGGCGTTTGCATGTCCGGCGCCCGCCATCACAGCCGCGACCACTGAACCACTCCCGCCATCACCAGATTGAAGATCGCGCGCGGCTCCTGCCGACGCGCCTTTTTTCATCGCAAATTTTAAAATCAACCAAACGCCGGGCTTCGGTGCGGGAGAATAAAGCGATGCCGAGAGGGGCGGACAACACAGGTAGATCGCTGCCCGGGCCGCGCGACAGTCTGGGAAAAAAGATTCACTCGCCGCCATCGGACAAGCAATGGTCGTGGGTCACGGAAGACATGTTGGGTTCGCCCGCGTGGCGTGCGTTATCCCGCCCCGCTCGGATGATAGTCGAGCGCCTTGTTGTCGAGCACTTGCGTCACTCGCGCAAGAAAAATGGAAATCTCAAGTGTCTCTATGACCATTTTGTCGAGTACGGGATTCGGCGCGCGTCCATTGGCTTGGCAATCGCGCACGCGCAAAGGCTCGGCTGGATCGACGTAATCGCAACAGGCAAGCACTATGGCGCAGTAGATACGACATCGCTCTATCGTCTCGCGTGGCTCGACGACAATTATACCGGCGCAAGGGCGACCGCCCGCTGGCGGCGTTTTGCGACATTAGAACAGGCCGAGCGCGCAATCCTTGAGGCGACGGCAGCGTGGCGCGCACGACCCGCTATTAAAGCGAGCAGCAAGCGGATGAAGCGCCACCACGCCAAGGTTGCGGAGGCGCGCAAGATTATCGCCGAGAGTGAAAGATTGGAGAATTTGGGCGCGAGATTGGAGAGCGCACGTCCACGCATGATCGACCGCTTGGCTGCGTGAATTTTTCCCGGGTACGCTTTCGGAACTGAGTCAGTAGCGAAAACGTACCTTGCCCGGATCGGCAATGGCGCAAACACTTGGTTCCCGGGTACGCTTTCGGAACTGAGAGTCAGTAGCGAAAACGAAACTACCTTTTATACTTTGGGTATCCCAGCGGAGCGCAGCGCAGCACGGGCGACGGGCAACGAGTCCGCACCCAGCTCCAAACCTTTACAGGAGAGACGCAATGAACGCCCGCAAGACCGGGAGGCCGCCGATATTTGAACAGGCCGACAGTCGGCACCTCGTCGAGCTTCGCGGGGTGTTGCGCGATGGACGATGGGCTCGAACCCCATACGAGGCCGCCAGATATCTCGCGACGTGCCACGGCCTACGCGAAGAACGCGACGTGCGCGCGTTCGCTGAACGACTACGCCGGAAGCTCAATCGCCAACTTCAAGAAACTGCCGAGCAAGGAGAGACGAAATGAAAAACAAGAATCCCGTGGTGCCATCACTACGCGACGACCCCGAATACGCCCGCGCTGATGACCTGTGCAACAAACTTGCTCGCGACGTTGCGGAGTTGCAGCGCCGCCTTAATGAGAAGCGCGCCGCACAGAAAAAACAACCGGCAGAGATCAGCGCCACCGTAAAGCGGTTGCTGGGCGATCCCGTTCCTGAAGGTGACGGCGAAACCATCCCTCAGATGGAGCAGAAGATTCGCGAAACCAGCGCCGCGCACACAATTGCGATTAGACGGCGCGAGGTAGCGCGTATACCGGCGGGAAAGCTGGCCTTCCAAAAAGTCGAGAGCGATTACAAGAGCAACGTCAGCGACATTTGCGACCTGATGGTGACGATCAATGCCGCTGTGGCGCACTACCAGGGGCTCGTGGATGAACTCGAACGAAACGACATTCCGTACCATTGCTGGGCGAGGCCGATGCTCCCGCTTTTCATTGGCAGGCCGAACGACCCTCAAGGCGTGATCGCCTTCTACTTAGCCGAGGCCGCCACATACAAGTTGATTGACGCGCGGTCGATCCCTGAAGGATTGCGTCGATGAGACACACCGCAGATGTACGGAATAGAATCGAATATCGCCCGCTACAAGCAAGTGGACCGCAACGCTGCACTATCAGGGTGAACGGCGTGATGCACCGGCTTCATACCGATGATCCGGTACAGATTGCCGCTCAGCTAGTGGCAAATCGTGACCGGCGCCAGCGGATGCAGCGGCGTCAGGCGCGCGCTCAGAAGCCCAGCATCGCTAATCGCTAGTTTGAACTCCTGCGTCCTGAGAAGCGCGGGAATGAGTCGTCTTCTTTTCCTCGCGGATTCGGAGGCGGCGCGCGTGGCGGTTTCGGTTGGGTCTTTTCCTCCCCGCCGGGACCGCCACGTTCCATTCACCCACAACCTAATCCAGATTCGCGCGGCTCCTCACCGTGCGGAGTTGCCGTCTTCCTTTCCTCGCGGAGAGGCAATGCGGCGCCGTGGCGGCTTCGGTTTTTTGACATTTTAGCCGGGGCCGCCACGCCTTTTCCAGTCATCACCCAGCAACCAGGAGACGCCGATGACTAAGCCGAAAGCCTCCAAAGCGGCAGCACAGTCCGCACTATTCGACACGACCGTCGAAGACCTATCGGACCTTGATCTCGTAACAAGGTCATTCGATGGAGACGAAGAAGCTACCGTTGAACTAAAAAGCCGAGGCGGTATCAATTTCCCCGTAGTGGACGGGAAGATGCGTGCACCGAATGGGCAAGTGTTCACGCTGTGGGTAAACGCCAAGCGCGAACTCTACCTTGTACCGGAGAATGGGTAACCACTAGCGTCTGATCACGGTGCGGGTCGCGAGGTTTCCGATTTGCTTGCGGCCCGTCACGCCTTATCGTCATTCCACGTCAATGGATTGCAAGTAGCGGAATTGTCTAAGCTCATCCTCGCTCAACTCACGCCGCACAGTTACATCATCCACGCCTTCTTGTGTCTTGATGAAAGCGATGGCCTCGGCGCCGCTCTCTGCCATGACATAGAAGCTCTGCTTGATTGCGCGTGTGTCAGGTTCAAGCCCCGGAATGATCGCCACTATCTCGAACATCGGCATAGCCACCTCTTAGCGTTCGTGAGCGCAGCAGTGAGCTTGAACGTAAGCGAAGCACGCAGCAAGGCGCGCGCTAATAGCATGGACCTCACGGGTAGGGTGTACTCGTGCCTTTGGGCGATAGGAGGCGCCCAACCGCGTGGCACCGCACGGACGGATTTCGTAGCAAAAAACACCGTCTTTTTTTGACACTGATTTACCACGCATTTTCCCCAGCACTTCCCGCCCCATATTTCCTTGGAGAATCCAATGAGCCGCCAATTTCGGCCAACAGCAGAGCAAAAGCAGTTCGTCGAGGTGCTTGTTGCAGCCAATTTTTCGACAGAACAAATCGCGCAGTCCCTCGGCATCGACGCAAAGACTCTCCGAGCGAATTTCGGTCACGAGTTGACGCACGGTGCCAGCACTTATGAGGCTCGCATGATCGGCAGCCTTCTTCAGAGTGCGCTGGGCGGAAATGTTTCTGCTGCACGAGAACTGGAAAGAAAGATCGGTGAAAGAACAGGCAACTCTAAGAAAGGCAAGCTCAGCCCGAAGGCGCTCGCGGACTTAGTTGCTCACACGGCCCACATCGGCACTTCCTGGGAGGATGTCATGTCCAGACACCACGCAAGAAAAGACTGACTGACGGATCATAATTATGCGCAAACATCTCCTTGCGGCACGGAATCAAATCTCCGCCGCTCTCGCCAAGACCGACACGCGCGACGCGGTGTTCGCACTCGGTCTAATCCTTCTCGCTTTTGGATTCTATCTAGTGTATCCGCCGCTCGCTTACATCGTACCCGGCGCGATCCTGGTTCACGCGACGACCGTTCGACAGCCACGCACGGCATCTTCCGGCTAACGCGCTATATGCCAGCCCGGCTAACGGCCTTCGCCGCGCCTCAATGAAAACCCCGGACACAGCGGGGGCTGTGCCGGGGTCTTATGCCCGCCTCGTTGATCGGGGGGCGTGGGGCGTCCGTGGATCAGGAGGCGGCTACTGAGTCGTCGCGTAATGACCGGAACTGTTCCGCGAAATGAAGCCAGTGTCTGTTCCAAATTGCTCACCTGGATTCTCCGCGTTTCGGCTCACTCAGCAAACGTCGCGTTTCTTCGCTCGCGCGCATTGCGCGAATAAATCATCACCAAAAACAAAAAGAGGCAACAGTCATGCCCACCGAAGACGAAATTCGCACGCTTACGCTCAAAGCGACGACCGATGGAGTCGATGAGGCGAGCGCCAAGTTGGGGCAGCTCGCTGACTCCACTGGCGCCGTTGCGGACGCCACCGACAATTCCAGCAAGTCTTCGCTGAGCGCTGCTTCCGCGCTAGATAAGCAGCAACGCGCCCTTGATCCTGTCTATCGCGCATCGCAACAGCTCACGGCGACGCAAAAGGATTTGGACCGCGCGCACAGTCAGGGGCTAATCTCCCTTGATCGCTACAATGTATTGAGCGCGCAGGCGGCAGATCGCTTCCATGTTCTCTCCACCGCTGGGAATGCGTGGAGTCGCGACGCCGGAAAAATCTCTGAGGTTTTCGGCGTGATGGAAGCGCGCGCCCTTGGTGTCGCGAGCAATTTTGGAATCATGGGCGCCGCTCTGACGGTGCTTGGCCCGGTTGGAATAGCAGCAGGCGCCGCCCTCGGCTTGCTCGTTGTCGGCATGTATGAGGCGAAGCAGGCAGCCGACGCGCTCGCGCAAAAGGCGCTTGGCCTCAGCCAATTTTCTGAGCTGACTGGAATCTCCACCACCAACTTGCAGGCGCTCACCAGCGCCGCCGAACAATTGGGAGTTGGCAGCGACAGGACTCGCACGTTTGTTGAACGGTTTACGGTTAGTTTCGAGGCGTTGAAGACCGGCAGCGGGCCGCTATTCACCGCGCTCGCAAAGATTGATCCTGAGCTGGTGCGCCAGATGGGCACCGCGAAGGATACCACGACAGCCTTCAATCTTCTGGCGCAGGCGTATGCGTCTGCCACCACTGAATCGCAGAAGGCGGCCTTGGCGAGGGCCGCCGGTGGCGGCAAGGGCGGCTCCGGTGATGCCGGTCTTGTGCTGGGCAGCGTTGCCAGTTCTGGCGGCCTAGATCGCGCCGCCGCCAGCATGGATACGTTCGGCGTTTTGACGAGCGATGAAATTCAACGCTGGGCCAAGATGGACACCCAGATCGCCGCGACCTTGCGTCGCGCGAAAGACGGCATGGCCTCGATCTTCACTGACACGGTGAAGCAGGAAGAACTCGTGTTCGCGCAAGGCATGGAGCGCATCGCGATAGAGGCTGAGAGAATATCCAAATTAACGCCAGCCCAGGCGTGGACTGAATGGTTCGTGAATATGGGCAAGTACCTCGCCGCCGAGGGCGGTGGGGTGTCATCTGGATTCGACGCTCCTAAGCCTATCGCGAATATCATCTCGCCACCGGCATATCCGCCTCAGCTCAATACCGCTGGTCTTGCCAGTCCAGCCGCCGCCCAAAATAACGCGGTAGACCTCAATCTCTTAAAAGAGAAGATCGCGGCTCTCGGCAGCGTGGCGACGGCCTCTGAGCATTTGCAAGAAAAGGAATTGACGCTCGCGGCTGCCTATGACGCTGGTAAGATTGGCGTCAAGGGAAGCGCAGAGGCGCTGGGAATTCTTGCGCGCGCTCGTGCCGGACTGAATACCGAATCTGAAATTCAGACTGAGGCGAAGCGTCTCAGCGTTCTCGGTCAGGAAGCTCCGCTTACGGAAATTCTCGCCCAGAAGAAACGCGAGATCAATCTGCTGCGGGCGCAGGGCATTACGATTAGCGCCTCTGAGGAAGCTGGAATCCGCGCCACTCTTATCGCGCAAAGGGCGTCTTCGGACACGGCTATCTTAACCGCGAACAATGTGGTTACGGCTGAAGGTCTTCGCGCGACTAAATTGGCTGAATTGAACGCTTTGTTGGCGAACCACAAGCTCACGCAAGATCAGGTCAACGTCTCGGCGTCGGCATACCAAAAGATCATCGAGCAAACGATTCAACAGCAAGAGGTTTTGAAGGCGCAATTGCCTGGGCTGAAGCAGCTCCAATTGACCTCTAGCGATCTGCGCACCTCGCTCGATACGCTCGGCACGTCCGTCTCAAGCGGCCTCAGCACCGAAATCGTCAACCTGATGACGAATACGAATAACGCATCGACGGCTTTTAAGAATATGGGCCTCGTCATCGTCAAGGCGCTCGACGAGATGGTAGTTAAGATGCTGTTCACCGCGCCTATCGCGAAGGGGCTTGGATCAATTCTTAGCAGCTTCCTTGGCACCAGCGGGGGCACCTCGACTGCCAGCAGCGATCCGCTTGGGCTCAATATCGGATCAGCGAATGGCAACGTATTCCAGAACGGTCGCCTGATGGCATTCGCATCCGGTGGCATTTTCAATAGCCCGACTCTGTTCCCGATGGCGAACGGTGGCACCGGCCTGATGGGCGAAGCAGGGCCGGAAGCGGTTATGCCGTTGACGCGGACCTCTGATGGCAAATTGGGCGTCAAGAATTCTGGCGGCGCGCAAAGTGGGGGCGACGTTCACGTACATTTCGCAATCGACGCGCGCGGCGCTGAGCGCAGTAGCGCTGATGATATTATTGCCAGGGCCAAGGCGGAGATTCTTCCGCGCGTAGTCCCGATGGTGATTGACGCCAAGAGCAGGGGAAGTCGGGGGCTGAAATGAGTATCAGGTATCCGCTCTCATTCCCCGCCAGTGCAGCCAAATTAACGGCGCCATTCTAAACACCGAGGAACCGAAATTATTTTGGTCGCGAACTTCGCAACCGGAGAAAAAGAGCCGCGCTAAGCGCGGCTTTTTTGTTGCCTTAAACCGCCCTTGGGCAAGGCGCCACTGTGGCTGTCGAAAGACGCGCCTATTCAAAAACTAAGGAACAAGAAAATGAACATTAGGCAGATTCGTGAGGAGCAACAGAAGCTCGTTGACAATGCTCGCGGGCTTCTCGACGAATTGACGGACAACACACCAGCGTCGCGCGCCCGCGAACTCGAAGCGCAACACGACCGCGCAATGGCCGAGTACGACCGGCTAGAAGAACGTGCGGATGGATTGAAGGCAAGCGAAAGAATGCCGCGAGATTCGGAAACACGGTCCTATCGCGGCGAAAGTTATCGCTCGAAGCCCGTCACCGACGAGCAACGCAAACGCGCGTTCAATCACTATTTGCGCCACGGCAATGCCGGATTGCCCGACGATCTCCGCGACATCGCGACGCGAATGCGCAATGAGGCCCGCACCTTCTTGGGTCAGGGCGTCAATGAGACCTCCGGCGGAACCGCTGGTTCGGACGGTGGCTACCTCGTCCCGCAAGGCTTCATGGCCGAGCTGGTCAAGAGCTTAAAGGCCTGGGGACCGATGCTCGATCCCGGCGTTACGCGCATTCTCCCGACCGCCTCCGGGAATGCGCTCCCGTGGCCCACCATGGATGACACGTCCAATAAGGGCGCGCTCATCTCGGAGAATACTCAGGTCACGTTGTCCGAACTGCAATTCGGGTCGAAGACGCTCGGCGCGTGGAAATACGGCTCCGGTGTTGTCCTTGTCTCGTCCGAGCTGCTTCAGGATTCGGGAATCGACGTGGAGGGCATCGTGAACGCAGCGATGGCCGAACGCATCTCGCGAGCTGGGAATACCGATCTCACCGTTGGTGATGGTTCGTCCAAACCGAGTGGCATCGCTCATGCCGCATCAAGCGGCGTGACCGCCGCCGCCACCGGCACCGTCACGTTCGATGAGGTGATCTCGCTCGAACATGCGGTCGATCCCGCTTACCGCTCCGATCCGAGCTGCCGCTTCATGTTCAATGACGCGATGCTGAAAATCCTTCGCCAGTTGAAGGACGGTCAGCAACGCTACATTTGGCAGCCCGCTGACGTGAAGACCGGCGCGCCTGGGACAATTCTCGGCCACCCCTACTCCATCAATCAGGACATGCCCGCTGTCTCGACGGGCAACAAGACGATCCTGTTCGGTGCGTTCAATCGCTACGTGGTCCGCTTGGTGAACAACTTCACCATTCGGCGCCTCGTGGAGCGTTACGCGGACTTCGATCAGACGGGCTTCCTCGGCTTTAGTCGGCTCGACGGCCAACTGCTCGATGCTGGCGCTGTGAAGGCGCTCACCCAGGCGTAACGCTGTGAGATAAAACGGCGGGCTTCGGCCCGCCGTATTCTTTTGTTGGTCAACCTTTCCATACCGCTAGTCGCTGATAATTCACCGAGGATGTATCGAAATCGGTCGCGAAATAGCGATGATCACGTCGCGAAATATGATGGAGAATATGATTCAGAGAGCGAGCTAGTCTAATCGCGCAGTGCAAAGGGGTTGGCGTCCTTGTCATCGTGGAAGTATTTCTCAATTTCTGCGCGAAGCCTCGGAAGACGATTAGAGTAAATTCTGATTTTTTCATCAATTTCGTTTGCCAATATATTCGCTCGTGATAAAATTTGATTATACATTACGTAGGTGGTTTTCATCGTTATTTCTGCCTGCTTCAACGTGAACTGTGCCGTGGTGTTATTCGGATTATCTTCGACTTTCTTTTTTGCGTCGTCCAACATTTTGTAAATGTTCGCGACAAGATTCGCTCTCCATTCTAGTTCTAACAAGATTTTAAGAGCCCTAATTTGAGTTGGATGGTCGGTTAGCTCCAACGTTCTTTTAATCGCTTCCTCGGTGCTCTCGTCTTTTCGCTTCTGAAATTGGATATTTATAAAATCATCCGCTGACTTCAATTCTTCAAGACTTTTCAAAGAAACCATACTCGTGACTATGCCATTCAGTAATGCGGATGCGTCGTACAAACCCGGTAATATCTTCTCAATTCGATCTTCTTCCCGACTGATGATCGTCACGCGTGGCTGACGACCAACACTGAACCAAGCGATCAAAATTCCAATAAGAGCAATCGCGGCTGCAATCAGCGTTTGCCAATTTCTAATGGAATCCACTATCGGTTGTTGTGATCCTAAAAGTCCGCCAATCACGATGCCGATGACAAAGGCGACGTAGATAATAATTCCCACCATAAATCTATGCATCAAGACTCCACTTGAATTAGCTAATGAATCTTTCCAACAGCGGGAGCGATGAAGCTCATCCCCGAATATCCCCAAAAGAGCGGCGGAGCGAATAGGAGCATAAGAAAGACGAGCTTCATCTGTTTTGCCTAGTCTTTCTTTTCGCCGCTTGCGACTACCTTGAGCATCTTGTCAGGCAATGGGCATTGCAGTTCAAGCGCCTTGTCGATTGGCGCTCGCAGCCACGTTTCCCATTCTTTCGGCTCGGTAAGCATCACAGGCATTGCTTTCGCGTGGATCGGCGCGACTACCTTGTTCGCGTCGGTAGTAAGGAACGAATAGAGCAAGTGCTTACCCGTGACGGGATCGGCCTTTGTGCCGCGCGTTCCTTCCCATTCCTTCCAAACGCCCGCGAAGAAAAACAGCGGGCGCTTTTCCGAAAGCGCAAACCAAAACGGAGTCTTTCGTTTCGTCTCAGGGTCAGGCTTGTCGTTGTACTCGCAGAATGACGTTGCCGGTACGAGACACCGCATGATCGGCTTACTAAGCATCGGCTTCCAGAAGCCACTTTTGGTATTGCGGATATTCGTGATCGCGCTGCCGCCGAACACCGCAGGGCCAGGTATTCCCCAGCGCATTTTGAGTAGTTCGTAGCCGGAAGGTATGAGGCGAATGACGGGAGCTATTCCGTCAGGGAAGATTGCTGATTGCGGCTGCAAATTACCAGCGTGGTCCTCCATCTTCGGAAAGATCGCGCGCAGCTCTGCTTGGGATTTTTTATGTGAATAGAGATTGCACATCAGGAAACCGGCTTGCGTGGATAGTTCTGCTCCATGAGTCTTATGCCATGTCGCAATGTGAGGCGTGCCTTTCCTTCCAAAGTTGCGACCGCAGCCCAATAGAGCGCGCTGGCGAGTTTGATGCTGCAAGCCTTTCCTAAGCAGCGCGAATGATTGTCGCGCTCGTCCCACTCATCGACGGTGAATGGAAGCGGGTCGGGTTCGTACTGGCGACGATATGGCGGTTGCTCGGGCATGGCTCGTTGCTCAAGGCAGTAAAGGCCTTGCATGGAACAAAAAGAGAACGCTATAGTCAAGCCTCGCTACCCCCATTGCCTGGATTTTTTTTGGAAACACTCGCGCCACAGATCGAAGGCCACACCGCGAAAGCAATTCAGCGCGGCGTCATTCGCTATCTGCGCGCGCTCGGATTTAGTGCGATTGCGGAGCTTCCAATCGCGTCCGGTCGCCGCGTGGATATTTTGGCAGTCGGCCCGACAGGCGAAATTCTGATTGTGGAAATTAAATCAGGCTTGGCCGACTTCCGCGCGGATAAAAAATGGCCTGAATATCGCGACTATTGCGACCGCTTTTTCTTCGCAGTTCCGTCGAGCTTTCCTCGCGAAATCATTCCCAGCGACGCTGGTGTGATATTTGCCGATGGATATGGCGCAGAGATGATCCGTGAGAGTATGTACACGCCGCTTTTGGCGGCGCGACGTAAGGCATTGCTCATTCGATTGTCGCGTACCTCGTCGGATCGACTAGCAAATTTGCTTGATCCCTACACGGCGTCATAAAAAAGTGCGCTTTTCGCTTATCCATGATGACAAGACGGAAGGATTCGTTGGGGGATGGCCTAATGGAACTTAATCGAATGAGAATGGGTATCGCATTGCTGATAGTGGCGCTTGGAACATCAGCACTAGCGCAGAACGTCAACGAGAAAATAAAAGATTCATTTCCATTTTTGGGCGGAGCCGGTGCGACGCGATGCGCTAAATGGCTAGAAGAGCGTGACAAGCAAGCATCTATTCTTGATTTTGGTCTACAGGGTTGGATTCTAGGATTTGTAAGTGGTGCAAATAGTGGTTTTAGCGAGGTTAGCAATCCCGGTTTTTTATTAGATGTAAAGGAAGAGGACGTTTTCATTCGGATCGATTTTTATTGTCGCGAACATCAATCCGATATTTTATATCAGGCGGCTTTGGTAGTAACCGCCGATTTAATGGGCATACATCGTAGCCGGATTAATAAGGCTCTAAAGAAGCAGTAGTCCAATAACTTGCGGGCTATTTATGCGTTCTAAGATTGATCACGTTGCGGACGTTCACAACGTAGCCGCCTCCTTTGAAGATCGCTGGCTTAGGAAATCCCCAACGCATCCTGATAAGTTCGGTGCCCTTATCGGTGCTACGTACCACAGGCGCCACACCGTCAGGGTAGATCGTGGGTATAATCGGGACGTTGCCCGCGCTGTCCTTCATCGCTTTAATCAGCGCGAGGATCGCGGCTTGTCCCTTGGTCAATGAGTAGCGAGTGCACCTGAAACCAAAGCCGCACGAGGATATGAAGCTTGGGAAGCGTAAGGTAAAAAAGAAGAGGAGTCCCCGGTCTAATAGAGGAGATGCAAAGAACGCTTGATGCTGCTAGCCTGAGGTGGGGGTTTTTGTGTCGCTAGCCATTACATTCAAGGGGTCGGAAGGGATCGTCTTGGCTGCCGACAGCCGAGTGACTTTGACTGCTCAACACAAAGACCCCAGCGGCAAAGACTGGCTTGTGCCAGCAACATATGACAACGCCACCAAGCTTCTGAAAATCGCCGGCCAAAATCATGTCGCGGCGGTTACTTACGGGGTCGGCACACTCGGACATCCCGAACCGCGGACCGCACACAGCTTGTTGCCAGAACTAGAGGCGGCACTCGATCCAAAAAAGCGCCTTTCAGTCGAAGAATTTGCAACGAAGCTCAGTGATTTCTTTATGGCGCAGTGGCAGGCCCGTGTGCCGGCGGGCGCTAACATCGGGAACATGAGTTTCCTTGTTGCGGGCTATGACGAAAAGGCCGCCTATGGCAGAATATTTGAAATTCAAGTTCCTGGTGCACCGAAGCCAGTCGAAAAAACCGTCAACGATTTCGGCTTAATGTGGGGTGGCCAGCAAGAGATCACATCTAGGATTTTGAACGGTCAAGACCCTCCTCTGATGGCCGTATTGAAAACGAAATTCAACCTAGACGACGCAAAAGTTAACGCGTTGGTAACCGAGATAAATGCAGCTTCTGCTGCAAAGATTCCCTATCAATTTCTACCGCTTCAAGACTGCGTTGATCTGTCCATTCTTCTAATCCGAACCACATCGCAACTTATGGATTATCAAACTCAGGTGCGTGGTGTAGGAGGAGCTATCGATGTCGCAACAATCACGAGACAAGAAGGTTTCCGCCACATCCAGCGGAAAGAAATTCGCGGTGAGCGCGAGCGATCCTAATTCGTCTGCTGCTGGTTCTGCGCTAGCGAGCGATTGGGTTCGTGCGATGAAGTCCGATCTAATATACTCATTATTGACCAGCGAACAATTCGGCCAAGCTGGCTGACTACTTCTCGGCTGCCCTCTGTATTTTTCTCCGGCGCATAAATGCTCGCGCTTTCTGCTTTAACGTTTGAGGTTCAACTAGTCGGGCCGGTACGTCAGGCGCTTGCCTTCAATACCCTTGAGCATAAGCACCGTCCCTTCCCTATCTGAATATCCGAGGTCAGAGCGGAAAGCGTAGCGAAACGAAAACTGGCCACCGCTAGGGAAAGGTAAGAGCCCCCCATCAATCCCCGATTGCGTTGCCGAGTTATTTGCAGAAGTTTCCGACCACCATGGCATCCGTTGGGTCTTGGCCGCCGCTGGCGATGTTTGCAGAGCCATCTTGCACGAAATAAACAAACGGCTTCTCGCCCGTATATCCACCATAGGAATTCTTGGCGTTCACATATCCGCAAATGGTGTCCGTTGGTTCGCCGCGAACATTCGGACGCATGGCTCTAATCATCATGCCGAATGTTGCTGAGTTAGGGTCTTTCAGTTTCTTGCTAATTGCAATCTTAGCATTGGCGAGAACCGGATCATCCTTAGGCGTCACTTTCTTTTGTGCCATTGGCTTTTGTGGACTCTTGGCCATTGAATCAAAGCAACCCAACCTCTGTTTGTCGTCCACAATAGCGGAGCAATTCAATTGCTGAGCGAATGTTGGCCAACATAAAACGGTTAGACATCCGCAAACTATTATACGAGAAATCATTGATCCCACCTTGCTGTGCCAGCGTAGTCCTATCTATAGGATTATTCCTACAATTGCTTTTTATAATCTTTCAATCCAAGCTCCACCAACTTTCGCAATGCCTCAGATCGGCTAACTTTATTTCGGTTAGCCCACCTATCGATTGCTTGAACAATTTCTTCCGGCAATCGTGCAGACACCAATGGATCACGACCAGTCGCAGGACGGCCCCGCTTTTTGGGTGTGGACGATGTTGACCGGATCATAATTTAGGTATACCGAAAATGAATAGCGCCATCATCGCGCTGAGGGGATTCTGATGAAAACTGCGAGCACTGCAAGTGACATCGGGGAAACAGACGCTTCAATGATTCCATGCCCATTCGTGTATGCCGGTGGGAAGCGCTGCAAAGGCCACGTTGTTGCAATCGAGGCGTTCAGGGTTGACCTTCGCTGGAATAAAACGCCACAGGGCTGGACATTTAATCGCGGACAACCGCGCTCCCATTATCACGTGTATTGCTCTGAAAAAGGTAATCACGCCGGTCATGCGCGCGATGATTCCTCGCAGCTAAAACTGCATCCGAGTGAAATGTCGCCCGAGCTTCTTAAGCTGATTTCGTAAGGGGTCATCTGATGAAAATAACCGTCGAAGCAACCGATATCGAGGACTCTGCGCTGACGGCTTACAACAACGCGAATGCGCTCCTGATGGCTCTTGAAGGCCGTGGCAAGCAAGCAATTGAGGAAGGCCACGAGGCCTATGCCCTAACCGAGTTAGCCTTGGCGATTCGCAATGCCAATGCTGATATTTTGAAGGCGTGCGGTCTCTACGATGGATTGGCGGCGGTTAGGTGTGGCTGAAGTCCGCGTACATCGAAACGGTGGCTTGCGTGAGAAGGACGGTAACGCCACCATATTCTCAATAAGAGTCGAACAAGCGCTCGGCGAGAAGGACGTGCTTTCCGCTGAGTATTTAATTCACAAGTCGGTCGGCGGACCAAAGAAAACGGAACATCAATTATGCCATCTCAATCCGCTTCCCTTGCAACACTCCCGCCGAGAATTCTCATACGCGAGGCCGCCGCTGCCTATGTTGGCGTGTCTGCAAATACGTTCGACAGCATGGTGGAGCAGGGGACTATGCCTCATCCGAAGATGTTGTACGGAAAGCGCAAGGGATGGGATGTTCGCGAACTCGACACGGCGATAGATCGTCTGCCGATTGAAGGTGCTCAACCCGAAGATGACACGTGGGAAGATGTCAAACAGGCGGCGTAAATTTCAAAAGCATGTCGAGTGCTTCCGTGACCGCCACGGAAAACTGCGATTCTATTTCCGTAAGGGAAAGGGCGCACGAACGCCTTTGCCCTCACAGCCTGACTCTCCTGAATTTGAGACCGTGTATCAGGCGGCGCGCGCTGGGCAGGTTGCTCAAAAGCGCGAGCGTCGCGAGGGCGATAAGCCTGGAAGCATTGGCGCGCTCATACGGTCCTATTTGCGTAGCGAACAATATCTAAGCCTGAGAGAGACATCGAGGCCCGGCTATTCCTCGCGCATGGAAATGATACGGGTGACTCACGGGCATCGAAGCGTGAAAGGTATGAAGCGCGAGCTAATTGTCGCTGGGATCATGCAACCACTCGCGGGCAAGCCCGGAGCGGCTTTGGATACGCTTAAGAAACTCCGCATCTTGATCGGTCACGCAATCGCCATCGGCTGGCTTACTCACGATCCGTCATTGGGAATCAAGAGACCTAAGACGAACGAGGTTCGCGCATGGACTGACGTGGAAATTGCGATCTTTGAGAAGCACTGGCCCGTGGGATCAAAACAGCGGCTCGCCTTCGCTCTGCATCTTTTCACGGGTCAACGGCGCTCGGATGTTCACCGCATGACTTGGGCCGATGTGAGCGACGAGAAGATTCTTGTCGTTCAGCAAAAGACCCGTCGCAAACTCGTCGTCCCGTTGCACAGCGAGCTAAATCAGATTCTTGGCGCGACAGATCGCAAGCACCTGACAATCATCAACACTGAATTTGGAAAGCCCTTCACGGTGGACGGTTACAGTCAGTGGTTACGCGACGCCATAACTGGAGCAGGGCTCCCGCTAGATTGTCAGCCGCACGGGCTTAGGAAGGCGGCAGGGCGGCGTCTAGCCGAAGCGGGATGTTCGGCTCACGAGATCATGAGCGTCCTCGGCCATAAGACGCTCGCTGAGGCAGAGCGGTACACTCGCGACGCGGATCAGGGCGTCCTGGCTACGGCAGCGATGGCGAAGCTCGAAGGACGTAACCCGAACAGAATTGCCCAAACCGCCTCTGAGGGTTTGGGGGAAACTCAAAAAAGCTGAAGGGAAACAGATACCGGAACGGGGTATTGGCGCTCCCTAGCGGAATCGAACCGCTCTCTCCACCGTGAAAGGGTGGCGTCCTAACCGATAGACGAAGGGAGCGTCTGTCGCGAGGCGCCCTTATAGGAAGCAGTGCGATCTGCGACAAGGCGGCTACAACTGCCTCTCCACTGGGCAGCGCAGCCGTTACACCGGATCGAGACGCGGCTTTTGCCTCGTTTTTCCTCGATTTCAATCGCACCGCAATACCTTTTCCACATAGTGGCAAACAGATCACACCTTCGCGATTCCGCGCTTGAAGGCGGCCGGACCGCTTGTCGCGCGTGGCGGCGTCATGCAAGAATTTTAGCGGCCTGAATCAAGGGCCTGACACAGGATTTTTGAACATGATCAAGAAACTCGTTCTCGCGGTCGCCGTCGCGGCGGTCGCAGTCTCCTTCGCGCCGACCGCGTCGTTCGCGAAGAAAATGCACCACAAAATGCACCACAAGGCGGCGCCTTGCACCATGGGCACGATGGCGAGCGGCAAGGCCAACAGCATGGGTTGGGCGCCGGTCTCCATGTGCGGCACGGACGGCAAGATGTATCCGACGATGATGATGTGTTACGGGGCGAGCAGCTTGTGCCCGCCCAGCATGTAATCAGCTAAGCGAACTGAACCGAGGTGGGAGCCCGCGCACCGGACATCCGGTGAAGCGGGCTCTCGCCTTTTTACCAATGCCCGGTATTTTTCATCGACGCCCACGGCTCTTGCGGAGCCTGCGCGTTGCCTTTTTGCAATAGCTCGATCGAGTGTTTGTCGGGCGAGCGGATGAAGGCCATGCGGCCGTCGCGCGGTGGCCGGTTGATGACGACACCCGCCTTCATCAGTTTCTCGCAAGTCGCGTAGATGTCGTCGACCTCGTANNTCGTAGGCGAGGTGGCCGAAATAGCGCGCTTCGCCGCAGTCTTCGTCCGCATCCCAATTATAGGTCAGTTCCACCAACGGCGCCGAGAACCCCGAAGGCGCGCTCTTCGCGACTAGGCCTTCGTCTTCCGCCCCCGCGAGAAAGACGAGGGTGAAGCGCCCCTGTTCGTTGTCGACCCGGCGCACCTCTTTCAGTCCGAACTTTTTCACGTAAAAATCGAGCGCGGCGTCAAGATTGCGCACGCGCAGCATGGTGTGCAGATATCGCATGAAAGCCTCGCGGAATAATGATGGCGTCGAAGATGGTTCTTGATCGAGGAACTAGGCATGATGCGGCCGTTTAGCAACGGTAATTTTGGGTATTTGATCGAGCCATGCGGCTAAAACCAAGTCTGCCGATCGTCTCAGCCAAATCCGCCCGCGATTGGGGAAAATGGCTTGCGAAACATCACGCTCGCGCGAGCGGTGTCTGGCTCCGTATTTTCAAAAAGGGTTCGGGCGAGGCGACCGTAACCTACGCCGAGGCGCTCGACGAAGCGCCCTGTTTCGGTTGGATCGACAGCCAAAAGCAGGCCCACGACAAATCGTCGTATTTGCAGAAATTCAGCCCGCGCAAGGCCGCGAGCGGCTGGTCGAAAATCAACACCCGCCACGCGGAGCGGCTAAAGAAAGCCGGAAGGATGAAACCTGCCGGCCTGAAGGAAATTCAGGGCGCGAAGCGCGACGGGCGCTGGAAGAGTGCCTATGATTCACCCGCGGCCGCGAGCGCCCCGGCGGATTTTCCGGCGGCGTTGGAGAAAAATAAAAAAGCAAAAGCGTTTTTTAGAACGCTCGAAAAGCGCAATAGTTATGCGATTATCTATCGGCTACAGACCGCGAAAAAGCCCGAGACCCGCGCCGCACGGATGCGGGCTATCATCGAGATGCTGGCAAAGGGCAAAAAGTTTCACCCATGATCTGCTTTCCGCGAGAGAAGAGATATTGAACGGGCTTCACCGATGACCGCTATACGCAAGCGTTTCGATCCGTCCGCCATCACGATCCGCGCCTGCGCGGATTGCGACGACCGCACCCCACCGGGCGGGGCCGCATGATCGTCAAGGATCGTAACAGCGCTGTTGAGCGCCTCGGCGAATTATTCGCCCAGTCCCGCCGCGGCGTTGCCTTTACCGGCGCCGGCATCTCGACCGAGTGCGGCATTCCCGATTTCCGCTCGCCGGGCGGTCTGTGGACCAACAACCAGCCGATACCCTTCGAGGAATTCGTCGCGAGCCAGGAGAAGCGCAACGAAGCCTGGCGGCGAAAGTTCGCGCTGGAAGATCAGTTCCGTTCCGCGAAACCCGGCCGTGGGCACCGCGCGCTGGCGCGGCTCGTCCGCACCGGCAAGCTCGAAGCCATCATCACGCAGAACATCGACAATCTACACCAAGAGTCTGGCGTGGCGCGGGAGAAGGTGATCGAGTTGCACGGAAACGGCACCTATGCCGTCTGTCTCGATTGTGCAGCGCGCTACGAGATCGACTGGGTGCGCGAGTGTTTCCAGCAATCCGGCGGCATCGCGCCTAGCTGCACCGGCTGCGGCGGCCCGGTGAAATCGGCGACCATTTCCTTCGGCCAGGCGATGCCGGAGCTCGAAATGCAGCGCGCCGAAGAGGAAACGCTCGCCGCCGACCTGTTTTTGTCGATCGGCTCCTCCTTGGTGGTATGGCCGGCGGCCGGCTTCCCCGCGATGGCCAAACGAAATGGTGCAGCGCTCATCATCATCAACCGCGAGCCGACCGATCTCGACCGCATGGCCGATCTCGTCATCCGCGACGACATCGGCGACGTGTTGGAGCCCTTCTTGGCCGCCTGATGCATTGCGGTGACAGTCCGCAGGAAACTGTGGCCACGCCTCATTTTGGGCTTTGCCGCCGCCAACGCGCTGTTATCTTAAGAGGACGATTCGGCGTCCGATCCCGGGCGCCAGAAGCGCGACGTTGGCGGCGTCAATGGGGTCGGATCGGCTGGGGCCTAAGCTCGAAGTCAACGAGCAAGAGGCACGTATCGAGAGTCACACCGAAGAAGCACCGGTGGGCTTGGTCGAGATCACTGGATTCATAAAGTGGTTCGACGTCTCGAAAGGTTACGGCTTCATCGTCCCGGATAACGGCATGCCCGACGTGCTTCTGCACGTCACCTGTTTGCGTCGCGACGGATTTCAAACCGCCTATGAAGGCGCGCGCGTCGTCGCCGAAGTGCAGGAGCGGCAAAAAGGGTTCCAATGCTTCCGTGTCGTCTCGATGGACGAGTCGACGGCGATCCATCCTTCGCAGTTGCCGCCGCGCACCCATATTTCCGTCACGCCCACGAGCGGGCTCGAGCGCGCCTGGGTCAAATGGTTCAACCGACTGCGCGGCTTCGGCTTCCTTACGCGGGGCGAGGGCACGCCCGACATCTTCGTGCACATGGAAACCTTGCGCCGCTTCGGCCTGACTGAACTCCGCCCCGGCCAGATGGTGCTCGTGCGTTATGGCCCTGGCCCGAAAGGTCTTATGGCCGCCGAAGTTCGCCCCGATACGGCATCGAGTGCGCCTTCCTCGCACTAGCGTGGTGGATTTGAAGTTCCTACGA
>QGNH01000671.1_pt2 | contig 24007 bp, 18 predicted proteins | sample 1735481 | NCBI WGS metagenome assembly QGNH01 (sample SAMN09239004, study PRJNA386568) | Viral metagenome, whole genome shotgun sequencing project.
AGTTGTGTTCTAATATATTATAACAAGTGATGGAATATCACAAATTGGTTTACGCTGCTGGAGTTCCTGCCGCGACTGCGGTTGCAAGACTGGCGGTCTTGTTCTTAACATCCGTTGCCAGCGCATCGATTGCGGCCTGGTTCGGCTGTAAAGCTGCGATTTGAGCGGCAATGCCGGTGAGTAGCACGGTTGCCGAGTCGATAACGGTATCTTCTGCCGTCACTGCGGCCTGTAAGTCTGTAAGAGTCTGCATGATTGTATCTATTTTTTTTATTAATTCAATGAGTAAATCGTGGATGTTCCACTGTTCATAATCTTCCGGCTCCGGATCGTTATCCGAATGAAATCCTATCTTCTGGTGTGACATTATGCGATACCAAGAGCCGTTCGTACCTCTGTGCCCGCAAGAGCCGTTAGGACAGAGAACAACTCGCCCGGAAGCGCCTGTCCTTCCTGGACACAGCGATCCATAATGAGTTTAAGCGAGTCCCATTCATTGCCCCAGTTAGCGCTCTTCTGAGCGAAGGTCATCGTGGTATCTGCTAATATCTCAATGCCGACCGTGGCAAGGTTCACCATCGCAAGGCCAAGCTCTGCGAGTAAAGGCGCTTCACTGATTGCGAGTTGCTTGCCAAAGGCCAGCAACATTTGAAAAAATATAGTACTCATTTATGGGCCTCCATAATTTGAAAGTCAACGTCGATTGTCTTCTGAATATGCACGTATTCTGACGGCGGCAAAAGGTTAAGCGAGTCTGCCGATCGGTATTTATCAAGCCCGAACACGAAGGCTTGCATCGTTACGCTGTCGGCTTTCACGGCCCGGAATGCAGAATCGTTGCCGTCGTAGAACGGCCCATAGAATGCGTAGTTATTCGCACGCGAAGTCAGGTAGGCGTCGTCGTATAGTTGACGAGAGGTTAGGAATGTAGGATCGAGTGAATTCGTGGCCGCGCATGAGACCAGAAGTAATAATGCAATCAAGCTATATTTCATAGGCTCAAATAAAAAAAGAGCCAGTCGAATCAGAGTATCGAGCGGATAGTGATCGCTCGGTAGCTCTGGTTTGCTGGCTCTGGTGCGCCGCGAATGGGAACGCGACCACCGTTGCTCACGATAAGGATGAATTGTACGGTTCATCAAACGCTCGTGAAACAGAAGTAATTCCGAGCATTCTACTTAACAACGGCCTCCTCCTTGACCAGTTGCTTGATGTCGGTGACCTGTTCCGGTGTCAATGTAGTAGTACCTGCCCTCACAGATTTGTCGATTGCCCTAATTTTACTAACTAAGAATGGTTTAATTACCGACTTCTGCTTCGGTGATGCACGCTCAAAGGCCGCAAGAGCTTCCTGCGATTTCTTCGGACCGGAGAACACGCTCATGAAATGGGCGGCAAATGGTGGCATCGCGGCCCTTGCTACAAGATGTCGAAACGGCTTGTCTGGCATCGCCACTTTATTCTTGAGAGCGACTGCCGTTTTCGCGTCATTCGAGCGGACTGCCAGCGTAATCGCATCTTTGACGTTCTCAGGTTTCTCCGGCACTTGTTGCCGTAAGCCAGGAATGCCCATCTTGACCTGATCGATAATCCCTTCGGGCTTTCTCGCCGTGTTCTGGTCCAACGCCTGAGCCACGTTTTGCAGTGCACCGGGCACTGCAAACGACACAGCATAATTGGACATGGCACTTTGGACTTCAGCCGTACCGCCATCGGCTATCTTTGCCATATTGTTGAAGAAATCCAGCATCGGAAGGTCTTTGACAAGACCGAGTGCCGCAGCAATCGCTCCCGATGGCAGACCTTTGGGCGTCCCTGAAATCATATCCCCCGCAAACATACCGTCGGATACACGACGCATGGTAGCGTAAAGCTGGAGTTGTTCGCCAAACTCCGTATGAAGAATGGCTCGCGCCGCCATCGGCGCCACATCCTTGATCTGATTTGCGGGCACATCCCCCGGATCGCGACGTTCATTCTGCTGGTGATAGCCGCCGAAAAGGCTCTGAAGATAGCCTGGATTAAGGTATCCCATGAGTGCGACTGCCGGTCCCATCCAACCCTGCTTCAGATGCCGCATGATAAGGTCGGCATCGTCCGGGTCCATGTTGTCGAGTGCGGCTGCGAATGACTTTGCCGCTTCCATGGCATTATGCTCGCCACCGAAATAACTGTCCCACGCACCCTTTGCACCTTTACCCAAAAGCATTGCCGAGCCAGATGCCCAACCTGTCGTTCGGCGTATAGTCAACGCGGCAAAATTAACGGGTACTTTCGCAATGGGTTCTTCACCCAATACCACACGACCGGCAATGCGCTCCCCCATGTGTTCACTTCGTGTAAGACGGCCTACGTTGCGCGACCAGAATCCGACTAACCTATTGTCACCCATAAGTATCTTTCCACGAGCAAGCTCTGCGGCTTTTGCCGTGATTGCCATCACGCGCATCACACCCTCTTGCGTACTTCCATCGATGTTCTCACCGCGTCGTATCGCAGACTCCAGCCCCTTCTGCATCATGCGCTCGAAATGATTGACCTTCAGTGGGTCTTTCAGTGCCGCATGAACCGCTCCCGGATAATCGAGCCAGTCTGGTTTGCCGAGCGCCTTCTTAATGTCATATTGAGTTTCGAATGCCGTGCGCTTATTCTGGAGATGCAATGGCGCGTCTCGCACTATGCCTGTCCAGATACCGGCCATCGCCTTGGCTTCGGCCTTCAATGAAAAGCCGCCTTCGAATGGAGACGCTTTCGATACGCGGCCAATGAGTGGTAGCTTGCCCATCGCACCGCCAACTGCCTCGTCGATAGCGGATGAGATCAGGCCACTGACACCGAATGCGGAAATTTTGCCGAGGGCGGTAAGTGCCGTGAGCAAGGTGGCTCGCCGCACTCGCTGGAAGTTGTACCAGAACTTCTGCATACCTTGAAGATTCTCGATGCGGTGCTGTTCAATCGCAGAGTCGAGCATCTTCTTGGTCAGTTCAAGTCGCTGCCGCTTCGCAACCGCATCGTTATCGGTCGGCATCGTGGTCTTGGATCGTGGACCAAAATCCTTTTCAGCCAGCCTTCGATTTAGCTCCGTCTGTCGATTGTCAAGCGCATTCTTATAACGATCGATGGCCACATGGTTGACCTGCTCATAGGTCTGACGCAGCGCATCCCTCTGTGTGCGCAGGTCTTTTAATTCGGGTGTTTCGGCAACCGGCTCTCTGACGGGACGTTGGGCACCACGCTTCAGAAGATCGTCATACATCTCGATGGATCGCTTGGTAGCCTCCATCGCTCGATCGACACGTTCTTCCTGCGTAAGACCCGTCGTACCCTCCAACTCACCAATTTGTTTACGCAGGTCGTCCGCTCGCGCTCGAAGCGTAGTCGCTTCCTGATCGTATTCGATTGGTTTCTTTGCTGGAGGTTTTTCGCCCGTAGAAAGTCTGCGCTCCAAATCCTCGATCGAGTTACGTAAACGAGTCTTAACGGCATCGAGAGATGTGGCCAACTGCTTCTCGGGACTCGTCACTTCGATGCCCATTGCACGCACAGTGCGAGAAACCTCCTTCATCTTATCCCGAATCCATTGACTCGGTTTATCGCGCTGTAGGCCCGTCCGTTTTGGCGCTTCACCCTTAATGGCATCCTCCAGTTGCGAGGTCAACCTGCGTGCTCCACGGACCTCACGGACCCCTTTCTCGATCGCATCCTGCGACGGATACCGCGTCTGGCCGTACCGAGTCCAAATATCACCGACTTCTCTCTCAGAAATACCTGGATGCGCCTCCTGCAAGTCAGCATGAACACGCCCCATTACCTCATCGAGTGGAGCGCCATCGGCAATATGCGCACGCGCCAGATTCTCTATTACTTTCGGAGAGGGTCGGTTGCCAGCCTCGGCGTTGGTCTTTGCATCGGCAAGCGCATCTTCATGGCTCAGGGTTTCTTTGCCTTGGAAAAACCCCTTGTGTGCATCGTATAAATCCTGGGCGGCTTTGTAAATATCGTGAAGACGTGGAGCGATCTGAGGACCGAGTTTATCGACCATCGCCTTCCCCCATTCTCCGAAATCTCTTAAGCCACGCGCCATGTGAGCAGCGCCAATCTCTGCGTAGTCACGAGCCTCTGAAATGGCGCTGATTGTAGCGCCAGTGACATCGAACAATCTTGGGCTGGCATTACGAGCCTTGATACGCGCAAGAGCCTTTGCCTCTCTATCGTTGAAATAATCAACGACAGACTTACCTTTCGTCGCCGATTCTTTCGCTTCCCGAGTCATCGCTTTCGCCAGTTCCTGTATGTAAGAATCGGCATTTTCCTTCACGTTCTCGGTTGCTTTCGCCTCTGAGTCACGGCGAGCGGCGTCAATCTTTTCTGAGAAATCTTTCGCCTGCGCTCGGTCGGCATCCGTTAATGGCTCGCCGCCTTTAGCGGCTAAGATACGCTCTTCAATGCGTGGTCGTGTATAGGAGCCGTCATCCAGCCGCTCAGAGACTGCACGCAAGGCATTCATGCCTCGGGATAAGAGACTGCCTCCACTACGCAACACCTGGTGAACGTCGTCGAGAGCCGCGTCATTCTGCCTCAATGTCGCACGCAGTTGCGCCGCTTTTTCTGGATCGGTTTCTCGTGCGGCTCGCTCTGCCACCGCGTCACGGGCTGTCGATCGCGCAATAAGTTCGTTGGCGAGCACACCAACATCAGTGTCGCTGACGGGTGTTTTGGGACTCTTCAGCAGCCTCTGAACGAGATCGCCACCAACATCTACACCATGCAATACACCGTCACGAATCGCTTCATCGGCATTGCGATACGATGACATTATCTCCTCAGGCACATGCGGTGCGATAGATGGCATTCCGAGCCGTTCGCGCTGTTCATCTACGAGCGTTTTGCGGGGACCTATGATCTCCGGTGGAGGCTCCGTGGCTTCTGCCGTTGGAACGGGTTCGGGAGTTAATCCTTCGCGCTGTGGACTGCTGCCGCCACCGCCACTTCGTGGGCTTTCTTCCGGTCGGATATCTTCTGATTGCCGATCGTTCCGGTTTTCTCCCACGATGCCATCATTTCCTGTATGTTCTTCGAGATTGTTTCGTTGTCCGTTCCCTTGAGCAGTGGCATCGTTTTGTTCGATTACTGAATTAATATCACGCTCTACATCGCTTCGAGGGCGAATCGTATGCTGCCCTTTGACTATAATCTCATCATCCGCCCCTCCCTTGCTTCCCTCTGCGCGTAATAGACTATCTGGAACCACATGATCGGCAACACGGATCCTATGGTTCTTGCCGTCAATATCCTTGTCATAATAACGACTCCCTGATTCAGAGGTGTAATTCAACGTATACCCGGCATCGGTTAGCTTTTGATCGGCAAGATCGAAAGCTTTCCCCACGACATCATCCTCGTGCTGCTCCAATGCGGCAGATGGATCCTTCCGTGCAAGTTCGGCTGCGTTCGGCAGGCCCCATGCTTCATATTTATTTGCGACGGCATCTTTGTTGCGTTGAATTGACTCCGCACCCTCCGAAGTAATGGCGACGGGCTCATAAACATATTTTTTTCCATCCTTTGATTTTCCACGAGATTCATAATGATAACCATCCGCATCATAAGATGCACCTAAATCCACCTTCGAGTATGCTTTGAACGTCTGAGTTCCGGGTGGAATTGGACTGTATCTTTCGCTGGTCGGCGTAGGTTGCGGCTCTCCTTCGACTGGCACTTCTTGGACCGCAGCAGGCTGCGCGGTCTCTGTGTTTTCGGGTGTGGTTTGCGCATTCTTACGTAATGCTTCGGTATCAATTTTATCGACACGCACAAAGTTGGACGAGCCACCGGCTTTCTCGCGAATATCGTCCGCTTGTTCTCCGAATGGCTTATCAAGGTCCCCTTGTTCGAGCCATGTCCGAACGGGATGCTGCGTTGTTTCGTGGATGACGGCATTATTTGCCACGTCATCGCCATAATTCTGGCGCAACATATCGATTGCTTTCACGGGATCATCCACTTGGGCGATGACATTGTGGCCCGCGAATTTGCCGTCTTCATAGAGATCGGCCACAAAAACTTTCTTGCCGACCTTCTCATCACCGACAAGCGTGACAATCGGTTTGTCTACCGATTGCCCGATGGAATCAATAACACCCACAGTATGATCCGGCGTGTACGATTCTGGGCGTCCTAAATCCTGTGCCTCTTGGTCGAGTTGAACGGTAGAGCCTTTGGGAGCCGCAACCGTAACCGGAAGCTTCCCTGCGGCCACTCGAATTTCTTCTCCTACGCGAGGAGCGGGCTTCTCTGGCGTGACCGGCTGCGTCGGCTCGGCAACCGGAGGCTCCGCATTAGCTGTCGGCTCTACGGGCGCATTCGCAGCCTCACCGCTTCGATAGCGATAAGGGGTGGGCTTGGCTTCTGGCGCACCCTCTTCGGCACCCTTTGGCTCACCGCCAACTGTCATCAAACCACCCTGAGCGGCTTGGGATGCGATATCACCGGCGTTCAATTGGCGTCCAGATGCTACGGTTTGGAGGACGTTCTGACCCCCCGTAACGCCTGCGCCAGCCACAAACCTCTGCGCCGCAGTTGGCAACTTCATTGCGTTGCCGAGCAATTCCCCAGTGCCGACTTCTGCCGCCAACTGCAAGGGAGATTCTTCGCCAGCAAGCGTAGGACGCGCTCCACCAACGAGCGCGGCTGAACCGAAGGTATTGAGCCCCGTTGCCTCTGGAACGCCAAGAGCTTTCGCCGTCGCAGCCTCTGTGAGGAATTGCGTGATAGCTTGCCCAGTCGAACCAATAGTGCGACCGGCAGCCGTTTGCGGTTCTACACCGGTATTCTTGAGGTCCTCCGCCGGAGTTCCGGGTTGTTGCAACGCTACTCCTGATGTGAGCGCATGCGCACGTATTTGAGAGAGCCGCTCGGCGTCCTGCGGATTGTCTGGATTAAGGCGCGTAGCCTCTTTCTGTTCACCAGCCATACCAGGAATCGGCTGGTCTGGTAGTCCCAACTCTTTGAGTCTCTGCTGCTCTTCTGGCTCTAACGCGGCATCGCGTCCGGCAACCGGCATTCCCGTCATGCGAGCAATGGCCTTAGCTGGACCCCCTGCGATCTGCATCAGAACACGACCCGGCTCATCCCAGATCGAAGTAGGCGGAGATTCCTGAATGCTCTCGCCAGTCGTCTTGGGTTTAGCGTCAAGAAAGGAAAGACCAGTCTTCGTTGCCGGACGACCAATGACACCCATACCGGATGCGTCCGACTGCTTCGGAGCAAGTCCGATGTATTCGGCTGCGGGCGTAGCGAGCTTGGCGAGCGTTGATCCGGGCGCATTCGATGTCGATGTCTGTGTCGATACACCAGAAAAAATATCATTGCGAGCATCTTCTTCGGATCGCGCCCGTGCTTGCTGGAGATACTCTTCGTTGGAAACTGGTGCTTGGGTTGCGGGCGCGTTGCCGGACGCGGCCATTTTACGAACATCGTCCGGCGTTAATTGGCGTATCGAGCCATCGGGATTATAGATGCTCGCAATATCAGGACTCGCATTCTGTTGCGGTGCCGGAGCTTGCTGAGATGTTCCACGTGGAACACTCTGTGGAGCGTCCTGGGGAGCAGAGCCTCCATAGCCGTACTTTCGAGCGCGATTCAAGGTGTCCGGGATTGCCGATTCCGGGGCGCCGCCGACGCTCACGCCTTTGTAGAGAGCGATTGCCTTGCCCGCATCGCCATTGGTCTGCTCGAGGAGGTCGGACATGTACCGCGCCGCGCCATCGACCTGCGAGTCAACCGAGCCTCGGTCCACGCCATATTTCTTTGCGGTGGTCGGCTCGAATTGAAATATCCCATACGCGCCAGGGAACGTCGCAGGATCGGCTTTCATGGGATCGACACCATGACGTTTCGCAGACTGGATGTTGGCAATTTGTCTAAATCCAGATTCGCCCTCAGCGAGACCGACCATTAGCCCCGGATCGACACCGTATTTTTGCGCTGCGGCTACGATCTTGGCCCGAACGGAGTTCTCGGGGAAATTATATGCAGGCTGTGCGTCAGATTGAGGAGTTTGCGGGACTACTCCATCGAGCGGGGTAAGTGCCATTACAATAGATATGGATCGTATACTGCCGCCAACAACTGACCGGCTCCAGTGACATTGTCCGGTGCCGCGACAATGTTCACACCGTCGGCCCAATTGGTGGATGGCGTGCTGGAAAACATGTCGTGAAACACCTGTCCCGGAGCACTGAAATACGCGAAGGCATCCGCACCCACGGGTCCATACTGGCATAGATGCTCGCTATGCCGGAAGTGCGCTGCGCCGCCCCACGGTCTGGCCGTACTACCGAACCCTGGTGCGAAGCCAGTGGTTTCGTTGACGAATACTGCGATAAAAGATGAATTGACGGTCGAGTGATCCCAGAATACTCGTCCTGGAATCTGCACGGTGAGCGGCGGGTCTTCTGCGAGTGTCAGTCCGATTCCTCTGATGACTGCGTATGCGCCACCATAGGGCAACTGCGCACGAGCGACGTTCGGCATCGCCGAGATACATTCACAGCCATCCTGCTTCACAGTCCACACGTCGCACAGCAATAATCCGTGTATCTTACAATCCTCGAATTTTACTCCACTGTTCGGCAACGTAAAGTATGTTCCCCCTTGCTGCGTGAGGCCAGCTATAACAGAGCCGAAATTTATATATTCTCCGACATTCGAGCTTGCCTTGATCGCAAATCCCCATGAGTTTCTGCCCGAGACAATACCGTCGTCGGTTAGCTCCATGTCGGTATAGCCCCATATATTGCAACCCTTGAATACCGACCAATCGATATCGTCGGTCGAAGCATAGATTTGAAGCGGAGGGTCTTCGAGGGACTGATCTACTATCGCATCACACCATATCCAACAGTCCTCGCAATAAACTCTTCGATACGTTACGAAGGCTCTTTGATTGCCGTGCACCCATACGTTCTTGAATTGTACACTGGAATATGGTAACGTCAGGACTGGTGCCGCTTCTATGAATACAGCCGAGTCCGATCCCGCAGGCAATACCGGATAATACACTTCGAAATTCTCCATCCGGAATGTCGTGGCGGTAGCCGTAATGTATATCTTGTCTACAAGGGGACGACCGATACCGATCAGATCAATCTGTGGAGACGTACAGATAAGGCTCTCATACCAATTCCCACCCAAGACAATAATCGCCACACGCGAATTATATTGAAACCCGGCTATCTGAGTTATTACGATAGCTTTCGCATACGCATCATTCAGCGATGATGCTGTGGCCGTTATAGTACGCCAGCCTGGATTTGTTGGCGGTGTCTGATCTGCAAATTCCGAAGCGTCATGATCCTGTCCGACAAATACATATCCACCGTAGATCGAACCGGACTCCTTATGAAGACGGTCGATGACGGGTCCCGGCGGTCCTGCTGGCCCCGTCGCGCCCGCATCACCCTTGTCACCCTTCAGACCTGCGGGTGTAGCCGGTGATCCTGGCGATGCGGCTGCGGGCGATGCCCCCGTGGGCTTATTCGATATCGCGGCTACAGCATTATTGCGCAGTCGGCGCTTAAATTCAGCGTCCGTATTTCGATCCTCCGGCGCATCCGTCGGACCATAGTCTCGCACCCGATTGAGACTCGGTTCTGGCGATTTACCCCTTCGATTAGTCTCAGCACTCATGCCGGATGATGGTGTTTGAGCGACAAGTATACCTCCATGCCCTGTAGACCGAACGTGTTGCCGGGCGGTGCTCCCGAACCGGGAGCAGTGGGACCGCCAACTATACGAATGTATGGACAGAGCGACATCGATTCAAACGCATTGGCAGGCGGAACATGCGCATAACCATCGGCTTTAAGTGGTCGATCGACCGCGATCTGCCATGCCGTACATTGTGGATCAAGATGCCCATTGATCATGTCGTAGCCACCGTCCATGCGCGTAACGCCCGTCAATATCTTCGCGTCCGTATCCATGACAGCTTTCATCGCCACCATGCGTATCTGCTTCGGAGACGTGACGAGACCCAGTGACAACGGCTTTTCAAGGCTCCAGACACCGGGCCACACCACATCATCGCGGTCGCACGCGATAGAGATCGTCTTCGGATTCTGCCCAGTTATTTTCGATGCAGCCCACAGCGTGCCGTCGGACTGACTGGACAATATGACACGCTCCGAGTGATAGGTTGCGGGGTCTAAGTGCGATGCTACGAATACACCGTGCTCATCGATCACAGCACCGATACTGTTGACACCAAAATCCTGTGTAAGATCGAAGGTATAGTTCTCGCTCTCTGAGATGCGGTTATAAAAGTCTCTGGTATGAGGGAACTTAAAGAGCACGGTCAGATGGGGGAGTTGCCCACCTAAATCTACCGAACTTGGAATATGCAACCATATCTCATCGCGTACTCCAATAATCCCAAGCGACGCTCGACGAACATTCGCCATGAGATCGATTCCAGGGATGCGCTCCTGTAAATAGGGGCGAATGAGTTGCGATACATGCGCCGGGAAGGCGCGAGTACCCGAACCCTGGGCGTAATACATGCCATTGGCAGAGAGGAAAAACACCACACCGCCAGATTTTACATATGCAAATCGCGATATTGCGCCGATCCACTTCGTTTCCTCTTCGAGTTCCGGTTGCGATTCAATGAGTGAGAGCGTGCCCATATGTGTAGACCTTTCACAGTACACCCACAATCGACCCATGATAACCTCCAGCACCGTGATCCCGGAATGCTGATCGAATAGCTGGGCATTGAGTGGCGGAAACTGATACATCACATTCACATCGGACCATATCGCCTCTCCAGGCTCATAGGCATCCACATTGTCACCAGTGGGAAGTGCCGGGACTTCGAATATGCCGTAATCATTAAACGCCGCAGATCCCAAATCCACGGCCTCTACAGACAGAGGATAACCGCCTTTTGGTCCAACGATATAATACTTGCCGGACCCCGTCCAATTGTAGACATAAAGTTTGATTGCGGTAATGGAGTCTTCGTAGCCGCGTGGCATTTGCACTATGATCGTGCCTTCGGAGGAGATAGTCCCGATCGTCGATCCATCTACCGTGAGTTGCACGGCGGCGCTCTCGTGCCCATCGCGATCGACATAAGACATCCAGAGCGTTACAATGGGAGTCGGATTGAGCCACTTATTGATCGTGTCCGGCAGGAGGTTCGCCCCCGTTTCACGAGCAAAGGCCCGTGCGTCGATCCACGGATCGGTAACCCGATAGGTGGTCTTCGTATTTCCGAGCACAAGCTTTTGATTGTAGTCACGAATAATCTGGCCGGAAAACTGTCCCTTAAGATACCCATCGTAGAGGTCCGCCGTATCATCGGTGCCCATTGCGGCATCGTCCGATATATCATCCGTAAACGATGCAGTAAGCGATGTATCGGGCTTCACGGAACCCACGTATCCATATCGCTGTGCGATGAACAGTGGATCGAGCGAGATGTTCTTGACATCGCCAGGCTCAGAATGCGCAGTACGGTAAATCCGAATCTCTGTCAAATACTTCGATGATGGATCAGCATCGAGCGCCTGCGGAAAATCACTCCACGCAAACATGGTAAGCGGCGCTCGCTTAAGATCGCTCGCCAGCACGTTGTTGCGATAGGGCTTATTGTGCGAGAACGATGGGCCAACTTTTATTGAGCGCCATCCAAGATACCATGCCGTAAAAAAAAACGGAGAAGCGATGTCTCCACCGGAACCTGGGGCATCACCGCCCCAGAAGGCATCGGTGCCAAGATATTGCCGGACGAGTTTCGAGAGCGTCAGAAAATCCTGAAAAGACGGGACGGCATAATCGGGCGCACCGGAATGCCCATCCTGGCCCTGCACGACTGAGGCATATTGCGAGGTCATGGAGTACACGCCGGTATCACTGAGCCAGTGATACCCGGGATCAGAGCCGTCAGCGCCGGGAATGAAGTTGTCCACCGTATCCGTCAACTGTGCTGGAGCATAGTAGGTGTCGCGCACGGGCATGTCTGCCGATGGCTTGCCATAGACCGTGCGCTTGTTGCCCTTCGCATCCGGTATCGAATAGACATTAACAAATCGGTACGACCATCCTCTTGTCTGTGCGTGAGCCGGTGATTCCTTCGGCGGAACAGACGGCTCTGTATTCAACGGGAATGCCCATTGTTGCAGTGCGGCCTTGTTGGCCGCAAGACTACCAGACGCGGCCACGCTGAATCCGGGATTGTCCGATCGGAAGTATTTAATGCCGATGTCGAGTGTCGCATACGTCGGCTCCTTCTCGCCGGAGACGGTTTGCTCTCGCGCCGGAAGATTGTCTTTTACTCCATCGCCGGCTGCCGGAGTGAGCGCAAGGTATGGATAGAATGCTCCGGTCGTTGTTAATGCGTAGCCATCCCACGGTTTCACGGAGCCATCGACATCGATCTTTCGCGGAAGTTCGGTCAGGTTCTTGCCGACCGCCTGCACAGTCCACGTCCATAGCTCTGGGAGCGGTACGGGTGTTTGTGTCAGTTCGTTCGGAAGCACCTCGTATACCGCGTCTCCAAAAACCGTTACAACGATCGAATTTTGATATTCTGTCAGACCAACGATTGGCTCCGTTGGATAACTCAAGCCCACAGATATCGGAGTCAGTATGATCTTCGTGCGCTTCGGACTGATACTCGCCGGATCGGGAAGGTCTCGCTTGTCGATTAGAAGAAGTGCCAGTGCGCCAGTCTCCTCTGTCCATACCGCCGTTACATCGAAACGGAATATCTCGTTGACGTTCGCATTTGTGATAGAGAGCACATACTCCATCTTTGCTACGGGAAGCCGTGGAAACGCGCCAGCTTCCGTCACCTGCGGCGGAATGAGATATTCCTGGTATCCAGTACGTAGCTCGATGTCATCCGACTGAGAGATGCGGAAATTGTGAAGCTCACGGAAACGGTTCTTGGCAATTGTCGAGTCGTTTGAATCGTAATCGACTCCACCCAATGCAGGAGTAGGTTCCTGGTGGTACTCGGCTCCCGCTTTTCTTGTTACGACATCGAGTGGTGTTGCCATGATTACATCGTGCCTCCTGCATAGTATTTAGGACGAGTGCGAGACGCGAAGTCCGTCGCATTACGCCGGAGATCGTTCTTGCACTTTTCAAAATGCTGCATCGCGACCTGATAGTCGAGCATGTTCTCACGCAGACCACCTGGCGATACGCGGAGTATCTGTGCGAGGCAGTACGCTTTTATGCCCGTGATACATGGTCCGAATGCGTCGTCGGGACCGAACGTCTCCATTGCCGTTTCTGGATCGCCGCCATAGCCAGCCCACTCTTCCGTGTTGAGCGGTGAATAGGGTTTGCGGTTTGGGATATTGCGCAGGGTCACGGTTCCCTGCATTGCAGCGAACGGCCAAAACCATATCTTATTATAGCTTACCGACACATAGAGACAGCTACCATATTGCGTGAGTGACGTTACACCGAGTCCCGCACTGATCGGAGTGCCCTCTACGTTCGAGTAAATCTGACTGCGGAATGCATCGTATCCAACAATTCGAACGGGCATCGGATATGGCGTCGTGCTTCCAAGAGGAGCATACGTGATAACATCCAGCGTCTTGTAGTCGATTGGTAGCGCGTAAGAGCCATCGATCGAATTTGGATCGAGCGTGATCGAATACTCTTTCTTTACTGGAGAGCATTCTTTCTGATACTCGTACACGGCCTCCGACAACCACGTCATCTCATCGGCACGCGAGAGCCAATTAACAGCACTCGTTACCTTCGCTTCCCGTTCCGCTTGGTCCGCAAGCTCGATCCATCTTGGCATCATACTTTGGGTTCCGTGTCTGTAACTTTCTCCTGCATCATCTCAGCGAGCATCTCATCATCTCGCCGTAAATCCTCATCTGTGATAACTCGACGTGCAAGAGCACATGCCCATTCCGTCACTCTATCGCCGAGAGCGAAGAGTACGATAGAAAGCCGACCAAGAAACCACGAGTAGATCACAGGGATGTTTGTCGTTTATACACCGCCTCTGGTGTCTTCTCGACTTCCAGCGCTGCGGTCGTAAGTAAAAAGTTCTGCAACGATCCCTCGATCGCGTTGTCAATGTCAGCATCGTCCTGCTCGTACCGATTGCGCATAATACGCACTGCTTCGAGCAGAATATCCTCTTCAAACGCTACCGGAATGAGTGCAAGCGTCGTGGCATTCGGCTCCGTGATTTCGGTCGTATCGTCAGTGATGAATCCGAATTTAAACTTATACCATAGCGTACCCGTACAGGCAGTGCTGAAATTTATAACGCCATTGTCTATTACCGCAACCGGCGATGAAGCTACACCTTGTGACACCAGATTCTCGTTGATGCGCTCGAAGTCCGTATGAGGGACAACACGTGCCGCACCGCGAGATGCCGCCGGTACCTCGATAAGTAATAACTCATAAAAATCGCTCGGCAGACTTATCGATGTAGCGTTCGTGAATGTGCCATTGTGCCGATTGTAGAAGTCGGGCATAGCGGCAACCGCCTGCTGGAACACAGTCTGATAGGCCATGTTGAGCGCCTGCCGAACGGCACCATCATCAATCTTCTCATTCGAGATAGCATCGGGCATACGCTCATAGACCTGCTGAATCATCGTTGCCTGTGTCATTGTGCGGTTCCCTTCTCCAAGTTCGTGGCCGAGGGCGTTTTCTCCTGAAGCCCTCGCGCCAGCGTTAGAAACTGCTTGACGCTCTTGATATTCTCTTGCCGCAGACGTTCGGTATATTGAGAACGTTTTGCCGCGCTCATCATATGAATAAGACAGTAGGTGAATGCAACCTGCACTGCCCACAGGCACGCGAAGTCCGGAAGTCCGATATCCGTAGAATCAAGGATTGTGTCACCAAATAATTTCGGTGGACGTTGATAATAGAACCAATCGACACCCCCGATATTGCCGTAAGGACTACTCGTCGATGGGTCTATCATCGTGGAGTCCGGCAGAAAGTAGATTTTCTGGTCTGCAATATATACGTCCGGACGACCCGTTGTTGCCTTGTTATACAGCGCGTGTTTGCGAGTTCCTATCATGTTAACCGGAATGTCCGCAAACGATCGATTAGGACTCGTAGCACGTGCGCGGTTCGCATAGGCGACATAATCGGCGGGCAAATGATCGCCGTGACTGACCGATGTTGATATTCGAAAGTCGTGCTCGCGCTGAAAGATAAGAATTCGCCATATACGACGAACGGCATACTCACCATACTGATCGATAATCTGTGGCGGCAATTCTGTCTGGGGTGCGTAGAGCAATCCCATCGATTCGATACGTTGCCGAAGCTCTCCTTTAATCATATCCGTCCTCCCTGCATAAAATCTTCGATGTTAAGCCACCTGTGCGCCCGGTCTACAATCGCTTCTTCGTCACCAGTTGGCGGCAGAATCCACTTGTTCTGCCGAAAATCCGACAGCGCAGGTTCTACCAAGAGAACCATGTGCAAACGATAGCCATTGTGAACGATATTGCCGCTAATAAGGGCATATTTCGTCATTACCGATGCCGGTGCCTGAAGCGCCTGATACCATTCTCGCACCCCGAGCTTCTGGGCTGGCACCCAATTCGTGTCTCCATTCGTCACCTGCATCCTCGCGGCCAGCACCGCAAGCGTTCCGAGTGGGAATGAATCGCCATTCGCATAGTCTGCCGTTTGCACAACCGTCGAACCAACCGACTCTAAAATACCGACCGGCAGTTCCATGAGGCGCTGCTGTGCCGATTCCAATAACGTCGCCTCCAAATCCGATACATCCCAATATGGATTCAAAAACTCTCGTGTGATAGCTGGACGCGCCATTTCCGCCTGCCGCTCTCGGGCAGCGAGCATGTCGAGTACATCCTGCCACTGGGCACGCGGTAATGGTAGCGGCATCTTATTTAAGCAACTTTATCTTTGCCATCCATTCTTTCTGGAGCGCCGTGAATCTGTCGAGTGCATCACGATCCTCTTCCACAATCGCACTGTGCGCCGCGATGAACTTCACCGTATTGTAAAACGCATCGGAGAACGCCGTCAGGTTCGATCCGGTAATCTTAATCTCCGGTGGCGAAGAATAATACACCATCAGATCGCCCGATGTCGATGGACCCAGAATCTGGCCCCCACGTACATAGACGCGATTCGGAGAGATGTACGAGAGCGCTTCTCCAGTACGTATGTCTTCTGCCGTCATGTACTTGCCGGTAGCAGACGTACCGCAGATCGGCAGCAGATAATCGCTCGGCACATCGAGACCCGTTCGACCGCCATTTGCAGGGCAGGTCTTGATGAGCCGCGATAGTGTTAACTCCGCATCGCCTTTTTCAATGAGCGTTCGGACCAGCATTCCCTGAGCATCGTTCAAGGCCCGAAGAAGCGCTTTGTCCGAATAAAAATGCGAGGCGGTTGCCATGCCACGACCCGTATCGTGGAGTAGCGCACGCAACCGCCCGAAAAGGAATGTATCGGTCATCCGTCACTTCAATTATGCCCCAACACTACGGAGTGCCGATTCTGCGGCGTATTCATCTTTGCGATCGGCTTGGGACACCGAGTCCATCTTGCCCATAGCCATAGGCTCAGGAATAGCCGAGCGACGTTCTGTCGCACGCTTTAAGCCGACTTCCGTCTCTTTCATCCGGCGAGACTTCTTCTCTTCCGCATATTGATCGTCTGTTATGCCGACAAGACGATACAACGCGCCATTCCCAGACGCGAAATAGAGTGCTCGATTGACTTCACGAAGTGGCTGACGATCACGGATCGCCTCGTTGTCGTCGGTGCGGCCCGGTATGTTGATCACATACGGCGTATCGATGAGCATAGCCTTGCCACCCTCCCCGATACGAGTCTTCGGCAACGTGATGATTATTTTGCCGCAGATTTTGCCGGGAATCACATCCTCGACTTCATGCCCACGCGGTGTGAGCGATTTCTCGATCGTCTTCGTGCCGATCGGCAAAATGTACGCTCGCTTGAATGGAGCATCCTCGTTCTCGTCATAGTCATTCTTGGGTGTAAGGCTCTCGAAAATCTCCATGTCCGACTTTGCGACTGGATGCGAACTGCGTCGTTCAATTCTTGACATATACGTATTGCGTTAGTGTTGTTTTTGATAGTGCGTTCAAACCTATTATTCCATCTTCGGAGCGCCGTCCCATCACGAACGGCACCCCAAACTCAGGATCGCTTTAGACTATATCGTAGTCTGAAGCAGCATAGAATGACTCATCTCCCAACGAGCCTCCATGCCATACATAGCGACCATCGATGCCGATTTGCCATGTACATATTGCAGCGATGTATCGATAACCTCCATGAGGTTCGCGCCGTACTGGCGGAGATACACGTTCTTCGGATCGACCGTGACGATACCCGCCTGAAGCGATGGAATATCGTAGAACTCCTGTTCGAGCGCGATGAGGATTCGGCGATTACCGAATGTCGTGTACATCGCAAGATCGAAGCCGTAGTTCTGACGCCCAAGCTCCAAAATTCTGATCTTCTGCTTGAGATCGGAATTGATCGCGTTCATTGCGTCCGGTCCCCAGAAGGACAGCTTGATCGCAGAACCCGAGTACTTCGTGGGCCATACCCCCGTGCGAAGGTACTTGTCCAGCGTTGCCTCGTTCAGCGTGCCCAGGTATCCGACGCGGTTCGTCTGGATAGTATTGAGCAGACCGCGAGTAGTGCGCAGAGTACCTGTCCGCGTTCCGTTATCGGACGTTTGTGTGAAATCGAGCGTGATCGAGTACTTCGATCGAAGCAGGTTTCTCTCCATGTCCTTGCGGAACTGCTGGATCGACATTTCGCGATCGCGTTCCCATTTCGAACCCCAATAATTGGGGGAGATCGCTTCTTCTGCCGTTACAGCAATCGAAGAATCTGTTTTCGAGATGGTGTTCGTGAGACGACGTGGGGTCGTGCCGACGGGGTCTAAGAACGCTCCGTTTTCGATAAGCAGATTGCCAATCGAAGAGAGCTTTACAGGCCCAACGACAGCCAGAATGTTACCGGCTGGCAACAGTGCACAGGTGATGTCGCAAGTGGTCGATGTCCGATTCGCGACATCCGTCACGATAAACATCTGCTCGCCCTTATCCTCGACATAACCAGCGCCGCGAATAACGGCGGGGTTGTTGATCGTAACGACTTCCGTTGGGCTGCCACCAGCAAAGCCAGCATCAATCTGAAAGACGCCCTGATCGTATTGATTCTCGTACCATTCGAACTCTGTCTGTCGAGTCGGACGCAAGCGCCCTTTTGTCATCGACAGGTAGCTCATAAAAGGGGTCGATTCCTCATCGTAAACAGTCACGTTCGGATCGACATCGCGAAGGCGGTCATTGCCGTCTACGGTCCACGATCCAGAGTAACCGACGTTCGGAACGCCAATATATGGACTTGCCATGATAAATTAATCTCTTGGTAAAATGTCATTGAGTGCACCCAAATATGCCCGGTCATTCGTAAACTCCTTAGTCCCCATACCTGATGGAGCACCTTGAGATTGACCCGGCTGTAATGGGCGTGATGGGTCTAATGTGACCTTGGATTGCACCGATGGCGTGAGTGGCTGTGCATCTTTCTTGGGCAATTCGCTTAAGGCGACAGGTGCCGCTTTTCGTATACCGCTTTTAGCGATAGCGAAACGCAGACTGTCTTCCGTCACGAGATTATCTCCGAGCCAATTTGTGTCGGCGAGGTTCATGGGTTTGCGCAAATTCGTCATCGCAGAGCGAGTAATCGCATCTGCAACGCGGTTGCGGTCAACTTCCGACAGTCTGTCAATATCGATATCAAGCTCTTCTCGGATGAGTGCGGGCAATTTAATAAGCTCCGACTCGTTTTCCTTGTGTATCATCTCACGTTTGCGCGTGAGATCGTCCCGCTCGGTATCGATATTCTGTGCTGGCGTAGGTGATGCAGTCTTCACTGGCGCTATAGCCGCTTTTGCAGCAAACTCTTGCGCCAATTCATCCCTCACCTCCTGTTTGACATTCCCTTTCCACCATGCCGCATGTTCCGGCGAACCCTCTTCAATCCCGAGCTTCGTAAGATCGGTCTCGCGAAAATACTCTGGAGTACCGGGCTTCGGCGGTCCACTTGGTTCGGAGCTAAATGCCGCAGCGAATTCCTTCTCGCGCCCCACCTGAATCGCCGCACCACGGATTGCCGATATAGCATCCGCGCCGTTGCGAACGGCTGTAAGCGTGTTCGAGAGGATTTCGTTGGACTGAGCGGCATCGACCCACGGCTGCAACTGACCGATGAGGTCCCTCGCTGTCGCGAGTTCTTTATCGGTCTTGTTTTTCTCCGCCTGCACTTTGTCATAGCGCGGGCGAAGTGCCTCTTGATTAATGATCTCGTCCGACGAAATTATTTCGCCTTTCGGAGTACGTAGCTTCATGCCGGGCGTGATTTCGATCACGTCCTTCGGCTTGCCATCTTCGATCACTGACACGGCTTTGTCGACTTCCGTCAGAGGTTGCTCGCCAGCAATCTCGATCGCGGTTGTCGTTTCGGCCTGTCCTTCGGGTGTCTTCGTTCCACCTTCCGTAGAAGGAGTATCCGATACTACCGGCTGATTTGCTCCGGCTTCGCTCGCGGGTTGCGCTGGGTCTACCGAAGGAGTGCGCTGCTGCCGTATTGGCAGCTTCGTACGCTCATCCTCTGGAAGAATATCCATTAACGCATTGTCCGGGCTAAAGTCCGGGGAGTAATCATCATCGGCCATATCCCATGCTGATGCCATATATATCTCGTATTTTGATAGTGTCGTATCGACTAACCCTCACTTCGGTCGTCTGGGGACTTACTTCGTAGGAAGCGTGTCCGCGCAGGTCCATCGTGCCGATTCGGTCGGAATGTCTCAGACATCCGCTCCGTGTTTTGCCTTCACATCGCTGGCGTAGCGATGTGAAGCACGGGGCTTCTGTTGTCCGAATCATTCAAGTAGCTTCCCGAGGGTTCGAACCTCGCTCGTCGCCGGTTGCCAGGCATCACACTCACACTATCAAAGCGTAATAATCCTGGTGAAACCAACGACCTCTCACCATAGAGAGGAAGCCGTAAAAGCTACAATACCGTCACACCTTTTCTACTCCTCGCCGATTTGTCTTTTGGCGTAGTCGTACCATGTGTGCTCTTCGCGGAACCCTGATGCGATCCGCCCGCAGACTTCGCATGAGCGATCGACGCTTCGATGTCATGAAGTCCCGTGCGCCGTTCAATTTTGTTGAAATGTTCCTGAGCGACATCTGCCGCATCTTGCTCCATAAGTTTCTGAAGCGCCCAATCTGCTGCCACCGTCGTTGGGTGGGCATCGATGCCCGCATGCTCGAGCAATGCGGCGTCCTGCAACGGGCCACCGCCCAATTTTCTGGTAGCCATAACCTTGACCGGGTTGCGCTCGGCAAGTTCGAGTAAGCCAATCTTGACATCGAGATTGCCCTGCTGAATTTCTATCTTTTGTTTTTCGAGACCGTACTGTCTCTCGGATTCGATCTGCTGTTGTTGCTGCTGTTGTTCCTGTGATGCCTGCATGGCAGATTGTATCTGCTTGCGATCCGAGTAGGCGATGCCAGCATATTTGAGTTTGAGCGGCAGTAGGAATGGCACGATCTCCGGTGCCTGGCCAGCAAGCGTATCCAGATCACGCATTCGTTGCGCCTTCTCCGATTGAGACGCCTGCTGCTCGACGATTTTGACGCGATACTTGAGTTCCGCCATCGAATGGACACCTTCATCATCGAACGATGAAATCGTGACTCCGCCATCATCATCCATTACCGGCATTCTAACGGCTGCATCTACGTAGCGACTGAGATAAAGCGCCTGTTCTCCGACACGTTTACCGAAGTCGTTAAACTTGTCGAATATCGAAGCGGTCGTAGTCGTACCAATCGCCTGTAGTGTCTGCTGACTGATGCCGGATTGCCCGGAATAATCTGCCTGCCCAACCATCGTAGAACCGCCATAGAAGTTCTCGATCGAGCCGTGGATGGTTTGCGTGAGCGCCTGTACCGCAGGACCGTAATTCACTGCGGGAGTGGTGGTGAAGGCGTCCGATGCCTTGAACCCCTCACGCTTATTCGAATCGAAAATCCAGATGTGCGTCGGATCGACGGAACTCTGTTGGATTTTTTCTGCCGTCATTTCTTCCGCCAGAAATCCCTTGTCGATCGCGAGTTGCGGTTTTGCCGCACCGACCATCATGTCAATGAGCGAGATCATGCGATTGTAAAATCGCTGACGCCCCTTACCGCGAGCGAGATAACTCACCACATTACCATCGTAGTACGAGTCCATGAAGAACTCGTAAGGATAGCGGTCATTCATCGTCGTAGTGACGCGAAGCAGTTGATCCCCCGCCCACACATACTGATCGATCACAGCCACATCCACGGGCATTGGGTGGCTAACCAAGGGCCGTGCGACACCGTAAGCCTGGCGTACTTCGTCCTGCATCCAGAACTGCATAAGTTCGCTGGCCGCACCGATCGCGTCCTGTTCGGTGTCGAAGTAATGCGTCTCCTGCAAATTGCCATCGACGACTTTCCACTTCGCGAGATAGCGGCGATGGTAGAATTCCGTCACATTCACCATTCCGCCATAGACGGTCTGAAAATGTGTGTCGAATTGCGTCGAATATCCATTGCCACTGGCGAGCGATCGGACGCGAGGTTTTTTCAGCGTATTGAAATAGGAGAGGGTCGAAGTGGACATAATCTTCCCGAACAGGGAAAGTATCTCCGGTGCCCACTCTTTGTATTGCGATGCAAGCGATACGCGATCCACCCAATAATTTCTGCGCAGGAACTTCGAATCCTGCACTGTTCCATCTTTTGCCGAGTAGATGTCCCACGAAAACTCCTGCGGCAATTCCCGACCGATCTTGACAGAACCGAACGGATCGCGAGGGTCAAGCATGACCGAGCACACGCCAAGTCCGCGCACGGCATTATCTCGGAATATATCGCTTTCCGTTTGCTCCCATTGATTGTGATTGGACTGCTGAACCCATTTGAGGAAATGGCTTGCCACCTCGGCAAACGGCTCGCTGACCGAATTCTCCGGGATCGCACGCCACTCGTTGCGACGACCGATCTGTTCGCCGCAGATCGCATTGATGTATGGCGCGAGCATATTGAACTCGTATGGACGACGACCCTGCTCAAGATGAGCGTGGATGTCTTCCGGCGTCCACTGCTCGTCCATAAAGTACTGCATATTCTCGTCGCCGTAGTTATGAAAATCATTGAACCACGGCATGTGAATGCGCTCCCACGAGTCTTTAAGCTCCCAGGCACGCGATCCCATTTCGATTGCGAGTGCACGCTGATCCCTGGCATAGCTCGCTTCGATATCGGAAAAATAGAGCGAGGTCTCCGAGAGCATGTCTCGGGTCCAGCCTTCGTTTTGCATCGCACCCATCACGACCTGCGTCTCGTGCATGAGCGGATCGACGATTGGATGGGCGATCAGGACGCTCATTAGTCGTTGTCCTCCGCGTCAACGGTGCCGTCCGAGGCTCCTGGGGCCGACGGCTGCGGCGATGCTGGCGTAGGAGCGGCAGACGGAGCCTGCGGAGTCGCTACGGGGCCGAGATAAGCCTTCTGGGGCGCTACGGTACCAGTAGCGCCTCCCAATACCTGATACAGATTGTCATAGGACCTCTTCAGATCATCCCGACTTTTAACATTGTGCTGCTGACTCAGTACGTTCATCTGCTGAAGCATCGAGGAGCGATATGCCGGGTCAGCATAATCCGACATACTCATGGTTCGAGTAGAGCCATCTGGATTTTGCGCAGTTACGGATTTGCTGTTAATCAAATCCATGAGCGCCATTCTGGGAGGGGCATCCTTGTAAAAATCATCTGAAACGCCTGCATATACATTCGAAAGGACTGCCGAGTGATACTGCGCAAGGTTCGTCTGCGCCGCACCCATCCCAGCTTCTGCGTTGGCCGTGCGTGTGGCAGCAGCCTTCATCAAGGTCGGATTCGGTTCCTTGAGGAATCCAGTCGGGACAGATGCCTGCGCCTCTTGTTTCTGGGCCTCCATCAATTCATTCGTCGCATTCGATATCGCGAGCGATGAGTCACGCAATCCGACTACCATTGGAGTCGTAGCTGGATTAATTGGCTCTTTCGGAGTTTTGTCGGGTGCATTGAGTTTCTTCTCCTCTGCTATCATACCGAGGACCGCCATGTTTCTTTTGACGGTTTCCTGATTTTGGTAGTCCTGGCTATATGGGAACACCTCACGAAGCGCGTCCTTTGGGTCGGGTGGTGTGAGTGGAGTGCCGCCCAGATATGCTTTGTCAAGGTTCGTCTGATAATCTTCAGCCGATTGGACGTGTGCGCCTGCTTTAGCTATGACGGTTGGATCGTATTTGTCGGCGTTATAGCCAGTGTAATACGTGGATGTTCCCTTGGCCTCGTTGGAAAAAACACGATATTGCTGATCCCGAAGCTTCGCCGCAGCATCCGTAGATGCCTGTGCAGCGTCGGCAGCGTTCGTTTTATCCTGCGCAGCACTCTTGGCTTCCTCGGCGTTTTTTTGCCGCATATCCTCGGACACCTGCTCTGCCGCCGAGTCGAAAGACTTTCCCGCAGCAGAAGCAAGTTCTGCGCTGGGGCGACTGAGTAATCCAAGGAAACCCATTGTTGGAACTTGGTGTGGAAAATAAAAAAAGCCGCAATTCGGGCGTTGGCAGGGGGCGCTTACCAGTTGCGACCCATCCAACGATTTCGAATTGCGGCTCACCGACGCATCTTTACGACACTCGGTTAACAGCGAAAACTGATTTTTCTACTCTAATGAAACGGAGAAACGTGGTGAATTAGTTCAGGGCATCGACCTCTGATAGCATCCTGTCGATGATTTCAATGCGGCTCGCGTGATGTTTGCGACGAGTCTCCAGCAGCGCACGCAACTCATTCTCGGACGCATCTTTCGATATGGAC
>QGNH01001387.1_pt2 | contig 23951 bp, 28 predicted proteins | sample 1735481 | NCBI WGS metagenome assembly QGNH01 (sample SAMN09239004, study PRJNA386568) | Viral metagenome, whole genome shotgun sequencing project.
TCCGAATGGGGTAATATCCTCGTTTCTCCTGATCTATTCTCTAAACGTCGCTCTGAAGCCTTGGGAGACAGTATCGATGAGTGGTTATTGCCCGACATAAAACCGCACATATCTATTCTAACAGCAGAAGAAGTTGCTCAATTACCTAAAAACTACTCATTTCCGCCTACTATGGAGTTTATATTGACCGGAGAGATAAAAGTAATTGTCCCCGAAACTTGGAAAGGCGTCACTCAATGTATCTTCGAAATAGTCGAATGCGTTGAAGTTCGTAGGCTTAGGATGTCTCTAGGCTTCTCTGCCTATCTTTATAATGACCACGAATATCATCTTACGTTGGGTATAAAAACTCATTGACACTTCTTCTAAATCTCATATAATACTCCCATGCCCCATAAAAAGTCCCTCTCCCAGAAACTCTATTCATTCGCCAGAGATATTGTAGATAACATCGAATATCGTGGAATTGTTTACGCTTTTACTCCTACCTGGGTAAGGGACTTTATTCGCACCATAAAAGATTATTTTTACTACCGATACAACGTTATAAAAATAAATACTCTCTCCTTCCATTACCACGATCCTGTCGATGTTCTCCTCCATGCTAATTTTCAAGTTCTTACTGACTTCGTTGAGAAGGAATTGATAACGAGCTTTTATGGCGAACCCCCTCTTTTCGATTTAGTCAAGGAAGAGAGACAACTACGAGAAGATTATGGTCAGGGAACAGATAAAGAAGATATCGAGAAGTTCATTCAACAGAGCCTCGATTCCTTGAAAAGTGAGAATGAGAGCACCCAGGAGATATTAGACTTGTATCATTGGTGGAAGAATAGAGAGAAGAGAATATGGCCAGAATATCACGGAAAGCGCTGTTATTTTGGAACCTCTGGTAAAGGCATCGGGGAATTGAATAAGTACGGAGAATACGATTTATATGAGATGGGTGATAGTGAAGGAACGGAAGAAGAAAAGATAAAGTATAAAATACATCGGGACGAATGGGGTAAAGTTGATGATGCCTATGAAAAGGAAGATGATGAGATGTTGAATAGGTTGATAAAGATACGCAGACACTTATGGACTTAAAAATAAAGGAAAATGAAATATGACTGCTAAAATTGAGAAGATTATATCTAAAATAGAGAAAAATAAAGAATTACTTACTGCTAAAATGTTGAACTTCATAAATAAAAACCCTCAACATTTTATGAGTAATGCATGTTCATATATGTATTATAATGAAGATAAGAAAAATAAAAGATGGAAGAAGTTAGAGGAACAGAATAAATCTCTGTTAGATGACATAAAACAGGAAACTATTAAGGAAATAGTAAAACTTATTCCGACATTTGAATGGGAACCATGGGGGGGATGGGATGACAATAAGATTTGGGCTAAGGACGTTATGGAGAGCCTACCGAAACATATTATGAAGTATTTGGATATTCTTGTTAATAATCATAGTATTTTTAGAGAGACTATTAATTATGAAGGAATTGTTGATATTGAGATATGTTTAGGAAGTTCAGGAGATGGTAATAAAATATATCCAGGTCTTGGTATAGAAACAGTACACGGAGCATCTTATGTGGCATTTATAGAGAAATTAGGACTTGTAAAGATAAAAGAACAATTAGATGCTATAAAAAAGAAACATCAGATATACGAAGAAGAGAAGAAGGTTGAGAAGAAAAATGAACTCACTCAATTCAAGGATGAGGGATATGTCTATGATGAGCCGACAAGACTTCTAAAAGAACTTTATACTATTATAGATGAAATAACTAATAGCGATGAGTTCCAAGGCGTATTTGCTATGAGCGCTATTCATGGTGGTCAATATTCCGGTAAAAATATGAGCAAGGAACTTAATGACACTAAAAAATACTTCGAGAAATTAGGAATAGTACAACCTTCATTGACTTCTCCTGAATAACTGATATAATATTCTTGTTATGCGACGGTAGTTCAATATACAGAGCGTCCTGGACTCTAAATCTGGAAGATGAGGGCGAAACCCCCTTCTGTCGCGCCAATCAGAGATAGTTGGATAAAACACAAAGGATGCTTCTCTATGTACGATATAAAGAACCTAAAAGATAGAAAAAGCCTCCTAAAAGAAGTTGGTGCGGATAATTACGATAATTGCCAAGTAGATGCTGTATGTGATGCTATTCCTTCCATAATCCAATATATAGAATATCTGGAAGAAATGGTAAAAACAGTCGGTCATAACAATCAGAAATTGAATGCTGATTTAGTCGATGCTCAAAGACGGATAAATAATCTCAATAGTCAGAAAGCACGTAGATTGAAGAAGCAAGGGAAGTAAATGATAAATCTCAACAACCACACTATTCAGGAAGTTGAAAAGATAGCCAAGGATTGGAATGCTCTCTATAATAGTTCCCAAGACCGTACCCATATCGATACTAAAATAATTCCATCCATTCCAGGAGCAACAGAAGGCGATTATACAGTTCAATACACCATTACTCAACTAAAACCACTTGAAATGATTGAAATAAACTTTACGGAAATTGTATGAGCGATAAAGAAGAATATAAACCAATAGAAGACTGTGGATGTAGAAGATGCCTTGAAGAAGCAGGAAAGCACAAATCAGCATCAATGGATTTAGGAGGCGGTCATTATGCTCTTATAAATCTCGGAGGATATTTTATTGTCTGTCCTAATTGCGGTAATAAAAGATGCCCAAAAGCGACAGATCATACCTATGCTTGTACTAATTCTAACAATTCTGGACAGGAAGGTTCAATCTATGGTTGATATAAATATTTATAAAGGAATTACAATAATGTCTCATAAAGGTATGTAGAAGTTAGATTATGGATAGGTTCCGGTAAAATGCCGTGGACCTCCTTTTAGTTTATGAATTGCTCTGCTGTATTCATAAACCAACAACTAAAAGGAAAATATCCTATGTCATCATTCACCCACGACCCAATTATCACGAAGAAGATCTACTATATAAAGGGACTTCTAAAAGAATACGCAGTTTATTCCAAGTCAATAAAAGCGTATTACAAACACAACGATCTAATTATCTCCAAGTATATTCTGGAAAAACAGAAGGAAGGAAAAATTGTAGGTTCTTGGGAAGCCCATAGAGATCCTTCCATAAAAGATATTCTAAAACCTTACCCCATATCTCCCGCCACATTCCTTACTTACTTGACAATAACTCCATTACACATATACTATCTAAAAGTTAAGGGTTCCACAAAAACTCACACCAAGGACGATAAAAAGTATGAGAATGATGTCTACTATAAAATCACTGTGGAGAAATTGGAGAAGGAGTTCGCTCTATCTCTCGAAGCTGGGAAAGAGGGGATATCTCATGGATAATACTCCTGCTTCTGGTGCTATGAAAATGTATGTGATGGTTGATAAAAGTCTTCCTCCTATACACGCCGGGATACAGTCTTTACATTCAAGCGTAGAGTTAGTTTATAATCACATAAGCAATCCGAAAGTTTCCGAATGGGCTTCTACTCATAAGACAGTAGTTCTCATAGGAGCAGATAATACCGAAATGGTTCTTATGATGAATTACTTTACTACTCTCGGAAAAGTTTATTCGTCATTTAGAGAGCCTGATTTAGATAACTTATTGACTGCTATTGCGTTCGAGCCTCTTACCGAGTTAGAGGCAGAAACTATATTCCCGAAAGATAAGTTCCGTTTATATCGATGAGAGGTCAATCAAGAGCACCTAAAATGACATTAGGTGCTCTTGAAAGCACTTTATTCTACTATTGTAATTAGTTCGTAAGCATCCTTGAATTGTTTCGTTATCTCAATATGGTATCTAGATAGTGGAGCAGTTCTTGGCACTTCTCCTTCTTCCGCTACCCTCGTATAAAAGAAACTCAATGGATAAAATAGTATTCCGGTGATATCTTTTTTATGAATAAGTAATTGGTTCTCTTTTAGATGCGGAATAAACCATTCTGCTTGAACGTCTACCCCTAATAGTCTTGATGTGTCCATAAGGCATTCAACGGCAGGAGGAGCAATAACATTGAACGAGTTATTCTCTATACTAAAATTACTACAATAGAAGTTTAGACTTTTTAGATCATCTTTTTTTAGTAATTTTATGTAATTGTATAAATCCATTTTACGGAATTGTCTATTGGTTCCTTCTGCTTCTATAATATCAATCACTCTGTAATCAATATGGTCGAATAAAGAGTATTTACCTTTATGTGTTTTTACAGTTAGGTTCTCCTTGCCCGTTATTGGACAATCGAAGCAAGGCTGACTTACTGGTATTACTTCAATGAGATTTTTAGTGTAAAATCCATTGACGTAGCCATCGATAATATCAGAGATGACTTTATTGCGAAGAATAGCGTTATCTTCGTCCTTATAAAGTCTCTCACAATTTTTTATCAATTGCGTAAGATTGGCTTCGTGTTTAGGGGATAATTTGCCAGCGAACAGTGGCGTGTAGTCGAGAGTGGTAGTGCTCATTTTATTACTCCTTCGTGCGGATTGTTTATGCCTTCAAGCGGCTTCTACCATCTATTATATCACATCTATTATTATAAATACTTGGAGAGGTATCCATAAAATGTCTGGTCTTCAACACCCACTCGAATATAAGCAGTACTTCCCCCAACATACCGGCTGGGTTGAACAGGGTTCCGAGATCAATTACTTCGATGATATGGTTGCGGAATATATGGGGATTTATGGTATTCCTGTTGATTACTTCCATCAAACGACCAATGTCAATAATGATGCTATATTCGGAGAAGATGATCAGAAGAAGTATGTTAGGAAATATCAACTTACTTGTATTATCAAAAATAACGGACTGGTGACGGAAGGACTACTCTTCAATTCCTTCGCACAGTTGAATAACATCGACTTCGCTATCTATCTTCATGTGGATACTTTTAGAAGACAAGTAGGCCCCAAGACAGATCCTCTTCCTGGCGATATTTTTACATTCCCTTATAATACCCGTCTCAAGTTCAATGTTCAGAATGTTCTTTATACGACATTGGGTATGGAAGGTAATATATTCGGTCATCGCTCTTGTTATGAATTGACGTGTAAAGAAGCAGAAATGTCTCCGGTTCAAGAAGGGTTGGGGGAACAATATGGAGTGGTCGATGCTCAAGGAAATCTGGTTCCCAATGCTCCTTCTGATGCTATTCTCAATGACGGCTCAGGACGTATTGCCGATAAGTACAATGTCCCTACTGCTAATCCTAATGCGAGTAAGGGAGATAATATAAACATTGGCGTAGAAGCAGGAAGAGTAGTATTTCCGATAACCCCTGATACTAATGAACTTTGGAGCGGGTGGTAAAAATTGCCATATAATGTGTTGTTATAGAAGAAAAAATAATTATGGCATGATGGCATATAAATAACGATAGAGAACTCTTTTTTATGATGACTATAAAACTCAAAATCCAGAATACGATAGACATAACAGAATATCAGAGGCAATTCTCTTGTTTAGTGAGATATGCCTATAATAGGATATTAGATGGTAAAACAGCAGCAGATATTAGAAAATTATGTAAAACTCTAAATAATGTAGGACTAATGGACGGCTCTTGGGCGGAGTTCGCGTATTACCGAGCAGATCGTAATATTGAAGTTCAAAAGGCTCTCCATCCTGACAATAATGTTGTCTTCGGAGGTAAGAAGAACTTCTCCGACTATTCCAATGGTAAAATAACGGAAGAGGAATATAGGAATAACAGATTATCTAATTTATTGTCGATAGGAAAGAAACATGACCCAAGAGGTAATAGGAAGTTCCAATTAGACTTAGCCAACAATAAAGTAATATTCAAGCCAAGTAGAGACACTCATATTGATGTCATTTTACCAAGGCTGTCTAAAAATCAGAAGAAGTTGCTGGAACAAGTGGAGATGTTGGGCAAAAACCATGAGATGCCCATAACATACGAATTATCAAGTGATCATATATGTATAAAGTTCGATGAAGCATATTGTTCTACCCCTTATCATAACTTCAAGAAAGACAGAGTTCTAGCAATAGACACTAATCCTAACTTCCTCGGTATAACGATATGTGATTACAATCTTGATGGAGAGCAAAAGGTCTTACACAAAGAGATTATCTCTAATGCTGAGATAAATGCTCTATTTACCACAGAAGGAATAGGACTTCCTTCAACACATCCATTCAAAAAGTATATAACACAGAAGAGAATACACGAAGGTCATGAAGTCGCCAAATACATCTCTGTTCTCGCACGATCTTGGAATTGTGAATATGTAGCGCTGGAAAAGTTAAATATAAAACAGAGAGATATAGGAAAAGGAAAAACATACAATAGAAAATGTAATAATATGTGGAACAGACTTCGTATGTTCGATGGTATAAAGAAATGGTGTTCTCTAAAAAATATAAAAGTTCATGATGTGCCGCCACAACATTCTTCTTTTATTGGTTGTATCAATTATACAACAGATTATGATATGATAGCCGCCTCATTAGAAATCAGTAGAAGAGCCAACGCATTCATATCAAATTATAGAACGAAGACTAAAGATCATACTAATCATATAGTATATCCAGCAATTGAGAAGAAGAAGATCCTGAACGAATGGAAAGATGAGGGATTAACTGCCAAAGACTTCTCAAACTGGGTCGATTTATATGGTTGGTTCAAACAAAATCCGGAATTGAATTACCGGGTTCTCTTGGATGTTGGTAAAACAACAGAGAAGAGTTTTAGGTTATTCTCTCAGAAGTCTAAATTAAAAATATTTAGGATTTTATAAGAAAATGTCTAATTCATCCGAACATTTTTACTATCGAACCATCTGGGAAACTATTACTGCTTTTGCCAATTCCTTCACAGACATTGGTTTATATGTCTATGATAAAGATAAGACTTCTCCTACTTACGGATTACCGATAGGTCGTAAAGTTATTCCTATTATTCTCGCTCCGAAAGAGAAGGTGATATCAGTTTTAGATGCCTTACTCGGATCAGAAAAGGCAGAAGTTGATAATGTGCTCCCTAAAATATCAATACAATGGGGCGGCGGATTATCTTACGACTCATCCAGAAATCGTGGTAAAAATCAGAAAAGAACTCTCTTCGTGGAATATACGACTACTGGGGCATTCGCAATAGAAGAAGGATTACCAACACCAGCAAATCCTAATACCCCATCCAGATACAAGCATTTTGATATTCAGACAGTTCCATGGAAGATGACCATTGAAATGATCATATGGGCTAAGTATGAAGATGACGGAGTTCAGATACTAGAACAGATTTTACCATTCTATTCACCAGATAGACAAATATCGCTCATAGAAAGGGCTATTGGTATTCAGAGAGAGGCAAAAGTCACGCTCGATTCGGTATCTCCCAATTTTGCCGTCCAGTTGAATGATCCTGACAGACGAGTTCTTCAATGGAACTTGTCATTTACTGTTGAATTAAACTTATATAAGCCAATTTACTACGATCCAGAAATCTTCCAGACTATTATTAGAGTAGGAACAGTTCAACCCAATAAGGCATATGGCGATAGTATTACAACTACTGCGTTTTTAGCCGATGTTCAAGGCGTAGATCCACAAGTAATGTCTCGTATTCAGGCGTTCGATCAATTGACTGCTTCTACTGCGGAAATCTCTGGAAATCTCTCATATATCACTATCAATACATGGAATAATCCTGTCGCTACCTTTACTCCATTGGCTTCCGGATCTGATGGTTTCCCTCCTTATAATCCAGAAGCAGGTCAGTTATCTATTCAATTACCAGGGTTCAATGACGCTCATAATCCTCCCGGTCAATTCCTATATCCTGTATCGAGAGTTCTTGCTGCTGATTACTATAATGAACTCAATCCACAAAATCCCGTTCCCCCCGATCCTACAGCACAGACGGAGTTCCAGGAATGGCAAGATGACGGAAGTCCAGGAGGCGGCTAATGAGTGATGACGACGATCAGGATGTCCCACGCGAAAAGTCTATAAAAGAAAAGAAACTGGAAAGAGTATTCGGTATGGGAGACGACCTTCGCAAGTTGGACGAAGAAGATAAGAATAACGTTGTGGCCGGAGATGAAGCAGCGAAGAAGGCACTCGAAGTCCGTAAGAAGATTATTCAGGAAATGGCTATTGAGATGGAAGGCAAGAAGAAATTGACCGATGAGCAATTCTGTAAAGATCTCTATAAAGAAATGGCTGTTATCGGAATGGAAATGCTTCGAATCAATAGACAAGAGATGGAAATGGATCCTAGAGCAAATCGAGTTGAAGTTGCTTCTACTATTATGAACTCTACTGTTGGGGCTCTGGATGCCGTGAGAGATATTGGCGATACTAAAATTGATCAGGGATTCGAGAGAGAAAAGATTGATATGAAGAAAAATGGCTTAGCGACTACCGGAACTAATGTTGTAATGATTGGTTCTATGAGTGAAATATTGAAGCAAGTGAGAATGGATCAAGTAAAGACAGTAGAAGCAGAATTAGTCGTAGATAAGATTGAGAAGAAAGGAAAATAAATGCCTGTAAAATATGACGATAGAAGAGTAATAAAGCCTAATACTCCAAAAGAATATACTCCTGAACTTATAAAAGAATTGATGAAGTGTTCCAAGGATATAAAATACTTCGCTAAAACATATTATACGATTGTCCATCCCACCAAAGGCGAGATGATAATTCCTTTATTAGACTTCCAGGAACGAATGCTGGATCTTTACACAGGAAATCGATTTAGTTGCGTCCTCAGCGCCAGACAGATCGGAAAATGCTGTCATTCCGATACGATAGTGAGTATAAAAGATACTAACTCTGGCAAAATTGTCGAAATATCAATGTCTGATTTTTTAGAAAAGATGTCAAAATTAGAAAATAATTGAGTGGTGTGTTATAAATAGTCGTAGGAGATATCTTACTATGACTATCAATAATAAACAAAAAGAGATTAGATTTAGGGTAGACGATTTAGAGAAGAATATTATTGAGCGAAAGACGAAGGAACATAACTTTTTATCTGTAAGTGAATATGTTCGGTTCGTCTCTTTACATTGCGATAAAATACAAATATCTATCGTCCATAATGGGGCAGAAAATGTGCGATAAAGAGCATTGCCTTATATGTAATCAAGGATATTCTTGCCTCAATAATGTTTATAATCACGTAAAGAGTGTTCATAATATATCTAAAATTGATTATCAGAAAGACTATCTAAAACATACAATTGAATGTCATGATTGTGGGGAATTATTCTCTAATGATAAAAAACTAAACAAACATAGAAATGTCGTCCATAATACCGAAAGTCCTTATAGTATTGCCAATGACAAGAGAAATCAGAGATTAGAGGAGAATAGTATAGATTGCCAAGTGTGTGGAGATAAATTATTATCTACTTGTGGACTATCTATTCATCTTACTCATCAGCATCCAGAAGTAGATAAAGCAGAGTATTGTGTAAAATATCTAAATCCTGAAAATCCATCCGGCAAGTGTCTTCATTGCGGCGAAAAATTACCTTTTAGGGGATTCGGAAAGGGAGAAATGTTCGCCAAGTTCTGCTCATTCTCTTGCTCTACAACTTGGTATGCCGAGAACACGGATAGAATAGATAGAGCGATGTCGACTATGAAGAAGAGAGAAGACGAGGATCCAGACTTCCGGTTGGGTCCTAATAATCAGAAATATTGGATCAATAAAGGTTTTACAGAATTAGAAGCGATAGAATTGGTAAAAGAGAGACAATCTACATTCAATCTCGAAAAGTGTATAGCCAAGCACGGCGAGATAGAGGGGACAAAAGTATTTCAAGCAAGGCAGGATAAATGGCAGAAGACGCTAAATGATAAATCACCAGAGGAAAAAGAGAGAATATTGAAGGCTAAAATGACAGGCGGGAATGGTTTAGGTTATTCTATGATATCGCAGAAATTGTTCCATTCCGTTCATGCTCTGATAAAGGATATAATAGGCGATAAAAAAGTTTATTATGCCGAAAATCTTACTAATGGAAATAATCACCACGAAAACGGTGAATATGTAGAGTTCCTTCCGTCTGGTAAATATTATCTCTATGATTTTTACATTCCTTCAATCAACTTCGTAATGGAGTTCGATGGCGATTATTGGCATAGCGAAGAACGAGAAGGTTCCTTGGAGAGAGATGCGTTGAGAGAGGCGGCAATTCTATCGTCCAGACCAGAACTTGAAATAATCCATATAAAGGAATGCGATTATAGACAAGATCCGACAGCAGTAATTGATTATATCTTATATACTATAAAAGGATTACTATCTGATGTTGGATAAGCCTCTTATAAAGTTCGAGCAAGTAATTGATTTAGAGCCAGGAAGATATGAGATATTAGGACCTCAAGGATACAAGCCTATTACTCACATAATGAAGACGATTCCTTATGATGTCTGGCTTCTTGAATTATCCAATGGAGAGACGTTCAAGGGAGCTGATACTCATATTCTTTATACTGATAATCACACAGAAATCTTCCTTCAAGATGTAAAAGTAGGGCAATTGATAGAGACAGATGAAGGATATTACGCTTGTGTAAAATTGGAAAAATTACAGCAAGAGCCAGATAATATGTATGATATTACAGTCGATAGTAATGAGCATGAGTTCTATGCTAATGGATTTACAAGCCATAATACAACTTGTTCGTGTATATTTTTATTATGGTTCGCAATCTTCAATGAGAATATGACGGTTGCCATTCTCGCTAACAAACAGAGAACTGCCGTAAGTATTATTGATGATATAAAAAAGGCTTATGAGTTATTGCCGGTATTCTTGAAGCCTGGAATAAAAGAATATAACAATCTCAATATTGTGTTCGATAATGGGACTAAAATATTCGCATCAGCTACCACAGAAGATTGTCTACGTGGAGAAACTGTATCACTTTTATTCTGTGATGAATTCTCATTTTTACCTCAAAATGTCGCTACCAAGTTCTGGAACTCCAACTTCCCAACCATCTCACAGGGCGGCCAAGTAATTCTCGTATCAACACCTAATGGTGCCGCTGGATTGTTCTATGAGATTTATAAAGAGGCGGAAGCAGGAACATCTTCATTCAAACCGTTCAAGGTAAATTGGTGGGAGTTCCCCGGTAGAGATGAGAAGTGGAAAGCCGATATGATAAGCGCAATTGGAAAAGTTGCTTTTAATGCCGAATATGGCTGTTCGTTCTCTGGTTCTACTAATACTCTTATAGACGGGGATACTCTTACTAAAATGACGCCAGTTGAGCCACCATTCAATCCAACCCCTTTTTATGCCATATGGAAAAAATATGTTCAGGGAAATGTCTACGGCTTCGGAATAGATACAGCCCAAGGAGCGGGAAGTGATTATTCGGTCATCAATATCTTCGATATAACAACATATCTTCAAGATGGTAAATATGAACAGGTAGGACTTTATAGACGCAATAATCTGGCTATATTGGATTTTACGAAGGAGGTATTGGAGTTGACGAAGAATTGGGGAAATCCTGTTCTTATTGCTGAAAACAATGAGACAGGACTCGGGAATGTTCTCTGCCAGCAACTTTATATGGAAGATGGTTATGAGAGAGTGTACTTTGATCAAGAATATGAAGAATATGGAATAAAGTCTAATAGTAAAACAAAGAGACTTGCCACGACTTACTTCAAGCAAGATGTTGAGAAAGATAAATGTAAAATAGTATCTAAAATTGAGATAAATGAATTAGGCATATTCGAGGAGAAAGAACACTCGCACGGGACATTCGCGGCACGTAAAGGTCGGGGCTTCAATGATGATACTGTCTCTGCTTCATACTGGTTTGCCTATATGCTCCGCTCTCCTTGGTTCCTAGATATATGCTCTGAAATATATAAAGATCCAGGTTCTCCTACTAATCTGGAAAGCACCAACATAGACGCCGAAAAAGCCGATGAACAAGTTTTGGACGCCTTCAATTCTCTCTTCGGAACTTCATTTTTACAAGCAGATGATAAGAAGGAATTAGAGAAGGAACTGTGGAGAGAATAATATAATCTCTGGTAAAACTCCAACTTTTATAAATAGCATTGAAAAGGCAATTTATTTTTACTCCATATAAATAACGATGAAGTTATTTTAGGTAGGAGATAAAACTATGGCTACTGTTCAGCAATCACCAGGCGTCCAGGTTATTGAAGTAAATCAATCCTTACGCATCCCTACCGTCACCAGTTCAACAGGCGCTATCGTAGTTGCTGCCGAGAAGGGACCTATCAATGTTCCTATTCTTATCCCGGATGTTCAGACATATGTTCAGACATTTGGAAATCCCGATGATGTCAATTATACTCACTTCTTTACCGCTACTGCCTTCTTGGGTGGTTCTAATCAACTCTATGTCGTGAGAACAGAAGATATTACAAAGAATGTTGCTGGTGTCACGGTCGGCCTCTCTGGTTCTAATATCGCCATCGTTCCTACTCCACTTCCAGTAGGCGACTTCCCTCTCTCTTATGCGAATATGTCCCCCCATGAAGCAAAAGATGGTAATGTCAATCTCTTGAATACTGAAATCTATCACGTCTTCGGTCAAGGTGCTGGTCCATACTATGATCAGATATCCGTATCTTGTATCATAGCGAATGACTATAATCTTCTCATTCAATTCAAGGAACAACTCTCACAAGCAGTTAGTCTTGCTGATATTCAGACTATTGCGCAGACTTGGTACACCGGAACCCCTCCTTCTACTGCTCAATACAATCCAAGTTATGAAGAATATCTCTCAAATCTTCCATTGCTTCGTGATGAACTTATTGACCCAACTGATTGGAGTGTCGATACTGCCCTTCTCAATACCTATACTTCATTCGAATTCGGTCCCCAGATTGAAGTTGATAGCAATGGTAATCCTCTTGGCATTCTTCTTCAAGATCAATTCGCCTTCTATGTCTGGGACGAGAATGGAAATCTCGCTGAACAATATGTTGTATCGAATAATCCAGATAGCGTAGATAGTGGCGGTAATACGAACTTCGGACCTACACTCATCAATGCTTCCTCAGCTTACGTCTACTTCTTCATCAGCGATAGTCCAACTGATGCTCAAGGAACTATTCTGTATTCAACAGGTCAATTCAATCTCGCAGGTGCCGATCCTCTCTCTACCGAATTGTCTCTACTTGACGGAGAAATTGCGGAGCAGTGGTTCGCTAACTTCATCAATACCGAAACTATTCAGATAGATCTTCTTCTTGATCCAGACTATGACACTACCTTGAAGCAGACATTAGATTATATTGCCAGCCAGATCCGTAAAGACTGTCTCGCTCTATTGAATGTTCCTGCCGATAGAATGTTCAATGTCAATACAGGTAATATCATCAGTCAAGCATATACAGAAATGAAGTTGTATGTTGCTGGCGGAGATCCTCTCGGTTCTCTCAATGTCAATTCAACGTATTCAGCAATCTACGGCCAATACTTCAAGATTTTCGATAACTACAATAGTGTCTATCGTTGGGTTCCTACGACTGGTTATGTTGGTGCTACTATCGCTACCATCGACTTCAATCAGGCTCAGTGGTGGGCTCCCGCCGGTCTCAATCGTGGTATTATCTCTGGTATTACCGCTCTTGCTATCAATCCGAACCAGGCCCAGAGAGATATCATGTATTCTAATGGTATCAATCCCATCGTTCAGTTCCAAGGTCAAGGAATTGCTATATGGGGGCAGAAGACGCTCACTGGAGTTCCTTCTGACTTCGACCGCATCAATGTTCGTCGTCTCTTCCTCTACCTCGAAAGAAGTATCAGTGCGATGGCGAGATTTATGCTGTTCGAGTTCAATGATAACTTTACTCGCGCCAGATTTAGTTCTATCGTGAATAAGTTCTTGTCAACCGTAGAAGCCCAGAGAGGTCTTTATGACTTCAAGGTAGTCTGCGATACGACCAATAACACTCCAACTATTATCGACAACAATCAATTCGTTGCTAATATCATGTTGAAGCCCGAGAAAGCAGCAGAGTTTATCACACTTTACTTTACTGCCGTCTCTACTGGTGTCTCATTCACGGAAGTCACCAATTCCTAAAATATTCAATAAGGAGACCTACTTATGGCCCTAGATAACATTCTCAACCTGAGCGACTTCCTTGGTGTAATCAATGACATCTCTCGCCCTTACCTCTTCTTGGTGTCCATCCCCTTCATTGACTCGGACGATGTGGTGACTTGCTTCGCTCGCTCAACCACTTTACCAGAATATAAAATTAATTCGGTAGAAGTCGCGTTCCAAACCCAGAAACTACAAATTGCTTCAACAGCAGAGTTTAGCCACGAATGGGAAGTAGAGTTCTTGGTTGATAGCGGACATTCAATTCGTAATAAGTTCATTGGTTGGATGGCTCTTGCTTATGACCCTTCAATTCAGAGAAACGGCGCTCCAGTAGAATATAAGACAGACAATGTTCAGATACAGCAATTAGATAGAACAGCAAATACAGTAGTTGCTTACGGATTTGTTGGACTATATCCAGACACAGTTGGTCAGATTACCCTCAGCCACGAAGAAGATAAGCCAGAAACCTTCCCAGTCAACTTCCGCTATGATTATTGGACGATGGGTGGTGCCGGCGGTGTAAACCTTGATATCGGTTCATTCTTTATCGGAATTGACCTATCTACTGGATTTACTGGCGGATCACTGACTGTCGGTGGTGGAATTGGCGGAATTGCCGGAAGTCTCGGTATCTCCTTCTAATTATAGTTTTTAGGTATATTCTGTAAGAAATATAGCCTAATTTATATAAAACGATAACTTAAGAAGTTTACAATAACTTCTTCGATGTTATCATTCAATTTATCGGTTATAATAAACAATAATATAGGAGCCTTCTAATGTCTAACAATGATAATCCGCCATCTATCAATAACTTCTCAGCCGCCGACCTCAAAAAGCAAATGGCCATCAGTGTCGGAACGCATTCGCCTCAATTAGAAGTTATTCTCTGTAAATCTGGAAGAAGCGTCCTGGTAAAACCTCTAAAAGTAAGAGAAAAGAAAGAATTACTAAAAGCCTTGGAAAGTAAGTCAGAAATCATCATCAATAAAGCATTGGATGATATCTTGGAACTTTACGTAATTGCTTCCGATGGCGAAGAGTTCAACCCAAGAGATTTATCCATCCAGGAACGCTATCAACTCTTGGTATATATTCGTGCTGCTAATGGCGATAAAATGACGAAGATAGTTCATCAATGTCCTAAATGTGAGCACGTCAATAAGGACATAGAGTTCAATATCGTTCAAGATCTCAATGTAAAAGTTTATGAAGAACCGAAGAATGGTAAAGTGGTTATGCTCTGTAATGGAAAAGTTGAGGTTCACTTCGACGTTATTTACAGGAAAGACGAAGTTCAAGCAGAAGAATACATCAAGAAGAATAAACTAAAAACGATGACAGATAGATTGGTTGTTATGGTTGCTTCTTCGGTAAGAGATGTGTTTTTTATCGGAGAGAAGAGCAACAGACAGGAAGTATCGTTCAAGGACTTCAAGGAGAAGATTGATTTTATCGAGGATTTAGGAACGTCTGAATTGAATACCTTGTCTGCTGCTATCAACCAATTAGACTTCGGAGTGAAGATGCCATTCAACTTCCATTGTACGAACTGCGACTATGAAGAGAAGCAGGAGGTAGGAATAACGGTTTTTTTTATCAGTTAATGTCATTCGGAGGATCTTCGTATCTCCAAATGTTGAATGAAGTCTTCGAGTTATTAGTATGGTCGAATGGAGTGGTAGGAGATATTGAAATAATCGAGAATATGTCCCTATCAGACTTTATAAATTATAGAAATATGTTCAAGCCGAAATATGAAGCAGAAGCCGAGAATAAGAAGAAGTTTATTGAGAATACCTTCGAGTTCGCACGTAAGGGAATTGAAGTCATCTGCAAGACAATAGCGGGAGCATTCGGGACCAAGGCAGGTAAAATAGGTGCTGGTAAGAAGTAGCGACTTATTCTTCTACTGTGGTTATATCCGTGTACCATTCCGTATCGTAAAGAATGTCTTCGAGAATATTATACGCTCTATCAGCATCTTCTTTATCTAATCCCATGCCGCTTCCGATATCTTTAATAGATGTCTTTTTAGTGGGACCTCGGCCGCTGCCAGCTTCCCCTTCATAGTTTTTAATTAGGTTCAAAACAGTAAAACTTACTCTATCATATGGTAAATTGAATAGAGCCGCCACTTGTAATATTCTGTTGTCTAGAATGTCTGTCATTGGTTGTTCCTTTGTGTTGCTAAATTATAACATATTAGAAAGGATTATCAAGAGGTATTTTATGCCAATTATATCGTATAATCAACGATGAGTTTTTATAAATACTTGAATAAAAGGTATATAAATGGCCCAAGGCGATGCTATTAGTTCTGATATGGTGAGCAAACTTCTCCAAAATGCGAAGAAGGGAACAACTTCTGTTAGTGAGAAGAAAGATGCCGATGCGAAAATTGATGCGATATTGAAGCAGTTGAAGATGATTATGACTGACATGGATCCTGATAGTCTTGAAGCAAAAGAGAATAGGGAAGTTCTTATCAAGGATCTTATGAAGGCATTCGATAAGGCAGGAATGTCCCTCAAAGCACAAAAAGGAATGTTAACCTCAATATATTATGAAATCGGGGATAGAGCAGACGGGATTATAGATAGTATTGAAACTAATCTTGTTAATTTACACGTCAGTCTAATGGCGCAAATCCCAACAGCGGTGTCAAATGTTATTCATTCTATGTTAACTTCAACGGCATTTATGACAGGTGTTGCTACGGGGATAGTCTCTGCGATGGCTGAACATATGAAGGATTTAGTTCCGAAACTTGGGGGCGGACAGACACTTATAGCAATAGAATATATAAAAGAAGAATGTAAAAAAATAGAGATGACGAGTAGTAAAATAGTAGATATATCCAATAGCATATATTTTGCGACTATGAATTATATGAGGAAGAAGCAGGCACAAGATATGGCTATGTTGGCTGCTATCAATAAGCGCATATCTCATTTAGGTTCTACTATAAAAAATTATCTAAAAGAGAAGTTTATGAGTATAGCAAGTTCTGTAAAAGAGACTGTTGCTGGCGGCTATAAAAATATAATGAATAGCCTAAAAAATATAACTACTTCAATTTTAGATACAGGAAACACAACAATAAATGCTATTATAGGAATAGGAGTTGGTATTATCTTCTGGATATTTACTACAATAGTTCCGATGATTTTTACAGTTATTGGGTTCCTTACATTTACAGTTCTTCCGTTATTGTTTAGTATATTTTTCGAGATGGTTGGGTTCTTCGTATTTACAGTTATTCCTACAATACTTGGTATCGGAGTTGGATTAGCTACATTGTCTGCCGCTTTACTTCCTGTTATTCTTATCTCATTGTTAGTGGGTGTTGTATTGATTGTTTTATTGTATTATGTTGTAAAGTTGTGGAAGGCTATCGAAGGTTGGGCTGAAGGATTTTACGATAAGTATCTAAAAAACTTCAAGTTAGCAGATCTGATACCTCTAGTAGAAAAAGGATGGCATTTTATAACAGGTTCCGATGATGACTGTTTATGGCCTATGCTAAAAAAATGGGCGTTATCAGTATGGAATACGATAAGTGGAGCATGGGATAAGTATGCGACCCCGGTTATAAGCTTCGTAAAAGATCAATTAGAAAGACCAGATAGTGCCTTCCATAAAATAGTAAATCAAGTTAATATGCTAGTTGGTTATTGGGAAGCAGGATATAAGTGGTTGGTAGATAAAATATCATTCGCAATAGATACGTGGGGTAAATGGTGGGATAAGTTAGAAGCCTTTTTTATTTTTATGAAGTTAGATATTGCCGACGAGCATCTATCAATTGCTGCCAGAAATGATGCGTTTGGTGGTATGGGGGTAATTCCTGGGCAAAACGATTGGCAAAAACAAGCAAGAATAGCCGATGCTAATGCGAAAGTACAAGCTGTAAAAATAGGAAAGATAATGGTGGATTACGTAACGGCGCAGTTATTAAATGAATTGCCAGGAAATAAAGATTTATTCAAGTTATCTAAATCGAACTATGTAGAAGTTGAAACAAGAGCGCATGCTAAAGGTGGTATTATAACCAAGCCAGAAATATCTCAAATAGGCGAAGAAGGACCAGAAGCAGTAATTCCTCTCAATGAACAAGGCGCTTCATTCTTACGTAAAGCCTTCTTCAATGACTTCGCTTCTATGATAAGTCCGAAAGATTTAGATACCATCAGAGAAGTTCCTCAAAATGTATTAGATATCGAAGCAATGGAAAAAATGATACAGGATACTATTGATGACGGAATGAAGAAGAAGTTCGAGATGGTATTAGCACTATTGAAGAAAATAGACGAGAAGAAGCAAGATCCTTTACAAAGCACAGGAGGTTCTTCCAAAGATGAATATGCGGACCTCATTAGAGCAATATCCACCGGCGTACTAGGAGTGAGATAAAATGTCTATTAGTAGATACCAAAAGAATACAGGCGACCTTATTTACTTCCCCACCATAGAAGCATGTAAAGCATTCAATGTAAATAGACTTCCCGCTGCTTATGGGGATGCTTCTGATGCCCCTGGTCAATTTACTTCTGATGATACGACAGACCCAGAAAATAGTCCAGATGCTACCCCTGATTATCTGTATGGGGACTCTTCTGCTACTGACTTGCCTCTTACAGGTCCACAATTCGGAACTTTTTCTGGTTCCCCGTTCGCTGACTCGTTCCAAAATCTTACACTTCCGTCAGTAAATACAAGAGATATTGTTATTGAAGTTCTTGGTAATTCTCCATATACGATAAAAACACAAAATACTGGCGGAATAATAACGAGCGTTTATACATATTCTGGGCAATCATCAACTCCAATTTATATGATAAGTCTGGCTCCTACAAATCCAGATGGAAGTCCATTCGAATTGGAAATATCCCATGAACACGAATGGGGAACGCAAACCGACATATTCTCTACAATACTGAGAGCCGGTGCGCAATTAGTTGGCGGTGCCGATGACTTTATACAAAAACTTAAAAATATAGGTAATTCAGCAACTAATGGTCAAGGTGGCTTCAAGCAACTTCCTAATAGACGCTATGATCTTGCCGAAACATATTCAAGCACTCAGAAGCAGCATATAACAATTCCGTTCTCTCTATTCACTCCTGGTGGCACCGGATTACAGGGCGAAAACTTTTTACGAGATATTTTAGATCCTCTTACTCTTATAACTGCCATATCATATCCGAAAAGAAGTCAAGGCTTCGGAAATAATTTACCTTCTTTTTTATCAGGAAATGTTGATTTAGGGAACGGAAATAGAATAGAGAATGGGCAAGCAGTAGACTCTAGCGACCAACCGATAGACGCCAACGATCCAACAATTCAAGATAGTATCAATGCGCTCAACCCAGGATTTAGAGTATTCGTTGCTGATCCTCCTTCTTATGTGAATGTCTACCATCAAGGAGGATTATTCTCTTACAAGAATTGCTACATCAAGAAGTTCTCATATAAATGGAAGAATTGGGTTGACGGGGTTGGAATACCAATCAATGACAGTTCTGACCCAGATAGCGGGCTTCCGGGCATTCTCCAAACCATAGCAGATAATGCCAATCTCGCTTATCCTGTTATTGCTGAATGTTCCTTGGAAATTGCTACTACTGAACCTCTATTCAGCGACGATTTTATTGCCTTATCTAATCTTCGAGAAAATGCTAATAATGGTTCTGGCGGAATTACGAGCGTCACCGATGGATCTTCTTTACACGGATAAAATATATGACAGTCCAAGGCAACTCAATCACAACCAATTATTCAACAGTTCCCCAGGCAAGTTTTATAAATTTGTTCCCAGAGATTGTTTATGATCCATCCCAAGCAGCATCGGATAGTCTTGATATATGGAGTTCTGCCGAAATAAACGTATTCCCAAAAAATACTCTGGCTAATCCTTATATCGTTTATCGTCCGAATGCTAATGATGATTTACCAAATATTGCCAGAGTATTCTATGGAACTGATAGATTGTGGTGGATAACGCTTCTTATCAATAATGTCGAAGATCCATTCTCATATATTCAAGATGTCGCAGTGAATGGATATAATAATGGAGTGATAAACCTCTTAAAAAAGCAATATATACAACCTATCCTCTATCAGATAAAGACCATCAAAGCAATAAACGATACCCTCAATGCTCTCGATCCTGCGACATAAAATATGGTAGATCCAAACGCCGGCAATACAACATCAGGAAATATTCAAGCACTGGTATCTCGTGTTGATTATGGTATCTCTATGGTGCGCATGATGGACATTACACAAGGCATCTTCAACTTCAACTTCTTCGGTTCTGGAACTATGATGTCGAATACCATAGGCTTCGAGATAACCGATAGTCTGGATGCTTTTTATAAGATAGGAAAAGTTGTATTAGCAGACGAGGACGCCTTCAATGAACTTATGCCTCTTACTGGAAATGAGGTTATTGCTATCCGTTATAAGAATATGGTGAGCAGTATCAATTCAGGAGAGAAGATAGTTTATTTTAGAATATTCTCCGTTGACGAGACCGATAACTTTATGAACCAGAATGCGAAACCATCGTCCAAGTTCATAGTTCTCAATCTTGCCGAGTTCCCAGCCTTCGATATGCTGTCTCTATCTGCCGTTTATAAATCATATCCTGACAATAAAAACTATGTCAGCACTATCGCCCAGGATATGCTCAAAGCAATTCCGAACATAGAAAAATATTATGCTATACAGAATGTCGATAAAACCCAGGGCACTTTATCATTTTGGATACCGCATTGGACGCCTATGAAGACATTAAAATATCTTCAACAATATGCTATGAGTGATGATAATTTACCTATGTATGTATTGAGAATTGAACAGTCAGATATGAAGACAAGTTCATCAGCATCACAATTACAATCAATGTCTTTTACGTCTGTTTATAGTTTATTACAATCGGCTTCTGGAAGAGTATATTCTACGATAAAAGCAGAACAGAGATATCGAGATCCAGATGTTGCGAATGATCCGACAGCGATAGATCCAAGTCCTTCTGCTGATAATGATCAGAATAACACCCCACAAGATGTTATTCTCGCTAAAAGAATTATATCTGCTGACGGAAGTATGACATATGCTGGAATGAATGGATTTACTCTCGTATCCAGAGATGCTGTTGATGGTTGTATAACATATCCATCTACTTACAGAGATTTTATGTCTGATTACAACTCTCTTGGATTTTATGGAGTATATCCCACAGACCCGAATAAAGTATGGGGCAATCAATGGAGCAAGTATTCCCCAACCCACTTGCCTTCTAAAAACGCAGATATCATCAATGCGTATCAGAGTAATATCTATGCTCGGAGAACGTTATTAGGAGCAGAAAAGGCAGTTCTCTTCTGTTATGTCAATGAATTCAGAAAACCAGGAGAGCTTGCTACTCTTATGCTTCCTAGCGGCAATCCAGCTAATATGCTTGATTTTATGAGATCAGGAAACTACCTTACATGGTCGGTAACGGATAAGGTTATGGCATCCGGAGAAGGTGTATCGGAAGTGATGGTCGTTCGAGATTCCTATCATTTACCGGATGGTGTATCAGGCTTCCTTCCGAAATTGAGCAGCTCTCTTACTAATGCCAATATAAGCAGTCTAAACCCTCTATCATAATGTAAAATGGCTACAAGCCACATATAAATAACGATAGAGAATACTTTTATGATGACAATCAAACTAAAATATCAAAATGTCATAGATATAACCGAATATCAGCGTCAATTCTCTTGTTTAACTAGATATTGTTATAATAGGCTGTTAGATGGTAGAACAGAGATAGAAATTAGAAAATTATGTAAAACTCTGAATAATATTGATTTAGATGGATCTTGGGCAGAATTCGCGTGTAAAAGAGCAGAATGGCTTCTTGCTTCACAAGAAGTAATCCATCCAGATCAGAATATTCTCTTCGGTGGTAAAAAGAACTTCTCTGATTATTCCAAGGGTAAAATTACGAAGGAAGAATATAGAAAAAATAGAATGATGACCATGTATTCGATAGGTAAAAAGCACGATCCGGCGGGAAATCGTAAGTTCCAATTAGATTTAGCCAATAATAGAGTTATATTCAAACCAGATAGACATAATCATATTGACGTTATTCTTCCTAAACTATCTAAAAATCAGAGGAAGTTATTAGAACAAATAGAGCTTCTTGGAAGAGCCCATGAGATGCCAATAACTTACGAACTTGGGGACGAGTATATTAGCATATTCTTCGAAGAAGCATATTGCGCCAAACCGTATCTGAATTCTAAAAAAGACAGAACTCTTGCTATCGATTCCAATCCTAACTTCCTTGGTATCACGATATGTGACTATAACCTTGATGGAGAGCAGAAGGTTTTATATAAAGAGATTATCTCCAATAAAGAGATAAATGACATGTTTTATGAAGCAAAGGGGCTTCCATCAACAGACCCATTCTGTAAATATATCACTCAGAAGCGTATCCACGAAGGCCATGAAGTTGCGAAGTATATTGCTAAACTCGCGGAATCCTGGAACTGTGAATATGTCGCATTAGAAAAATTGAATATAGAGCAAAAGAAAAAAGATGACAATAATAAAAGTAAAGGTCAACAGCGTAAAGACAAAAACTATCGTAGATTATGTAATAATATGTGGAATAGAATTAGAATGTTCGATGGCATCAAGAAGTGGTGTTCTCTAAAAGGTATAAAAGTTCAAGAAATAATAGCGATGTATTCCTCCTTCATAGGTTGTATCAATCATCCAGAAGATTATGATAGCATAGCTGCGAGTTTAGAAATATCAAGAAGATCAAACGCATTCATATCAACATATAAAACTAAGACAAAGGATCATACTAAATATATAATATACCCCAAGGTTCTCAAGAAGGAAGTTCTGAACAAATGGAAAGATGATGGACTGACTGTTAAAGACTTAGGAAAGTGGGGTGATTTATATAGTTGGTTTAAAAACAAGCCTAAATTGAGTTATAGGCTACTCTTGTCATTGGATAAAACTGATGAAGAGAGTTCCAGGTTATTCTCTCCAAGGAGTAAATTGATAAGATTTAGTTCCTTGATGGATAATAAATAATTCGACGCTGATGCTACCTTTACGATAAATACCTTGGATAGGAGAATATAAAATGCCTAGTAGAAGTTGGTGGTCAGATTGGGGAGTGACGAGTGAGGTGGAAAATTGTATAAGTCCATTCCCACCTTTACCTCCAGTACCAACTCCTCCGATAGTTCCTACTGATGGAGGGGGACTTCAACCGCGTATTAGTGATTTTATGATATTCCCAAGTTCTATTGTTGAAACGTATTTTATAACCTACGGGAACTGCTAATATGTATGCTCGCGACACAGCAATTCGTGCCGGTCAATCAGTTCAGATAGAGGTAAGCAACAAGCCTTATATCGATATGACCATTCCTCCGGAGTTGAATGACTATCGTTATGCTGATATTGCTAAAATTGAAATATGGGAACCTCTCAATAGCACAAAAATTGTTGATGATTGTATGGTTCCTATTATTGGAAGGCCAGGCTGGTATTCCTATCGCTTCCAGTCTACCGAATGTTCTGCCATGGGGGTTTATAGAGTTGTAGTAAGACTTCATACTTTCATAAATCCTGTTCCTCCTAGCGGTTCTCCTGCTCCTTCTGGCTGCCCGGACACCCCTTGTACTACAGGCTCTTCCGGTTGTCCTTATCCATCTAATGATTGTCTCACTGATGTAAAAGTATCTTATTTTACGATTATGGATTTATACTAAAA
>QGNH01000723.1_pt1 | contig 23901 bp, 32 predicted proteins | sample 1735481 | NCBI WGS metagenome assembly QGNH01 (sample SAMN09239004, study PRJNA386568) | Viral metagenome, whole genome shotgun sequencing project.
TGCGCTTCTGCTCCCATTGTTGCTGCGGTGGAGCGGGCTTCGGCGCGAGAATCCCGGCGAGCGCGTTCATAATGCCGCCCTGTTGCGGCGGCTTCGACGGCGCAAGGGACGCGAGCCCCGCTTGATACGACGGGCCGGCGGCTGGCGGAGGCGGCGGCGGTCCACCGCCGCTCGTGTCCGCAGGTGCCATGAAGCCCACGCTAGTTGAACTCCCAGGTGTAGCGCACGCGGTCGATGCGCGTTCGGCCAAAGACGCGCTCCATGAAGCGACGCATCCGCGCGTTGTCGGCGTGCAGTTCGCCCGTCAAGAGATACCCGCGTTCGCGCGCGATCGCCGCAACGTGGCGCAGCAGCCGGCGCATCGCGAAGAACGAACGTCCGCGGAGTTCGATCACTTCGAGCGACCAGCGCAGGTAGCCCGGATCGAACCGAACCTCCGCGCCGATGATGCCCGTCGGCATGAAGTCGTCGCCCGTCGCGAACCACAGGCAGCGTTCGACGACTCCCGAGGGAATGGGCTCGGTCTCGAAGGTGCGGAGTTGCTCGACGTGGTTCGGCAGCGGCGGAAGGAGGGCGAGGTTCGCCAGCGCCGCGACCCGGGACGGCGTGAGAGCATAGATGCCAGAGGCGACCGCCGGCGCGCTAACCGATTCCATCGCCCTCATCCTACGGTCCAGGGGGCCTTCCGGCAGTAAATTTTGACCTCACCCGATTCGGACGATTGCGTTCGCAAGCGCCCCGTCGAACTCGACGTAAACGCTCCCGAGCGCTGGCGGATTGGCCGCCGTCCAGGCTGTCGCCGTGCGCTTCCACTTCGGCACGAACGCGGTCCCGTTGTCGAGCACTTCGATGCGGTTTGGGACCATCGTGAGCGGGTGGAAAATCTGAATCGGCGTGTTGGCCGCGATCGTGACGCCGATTCGGATGCAGGCCGTCCCGTCTCTTTGATAGTCGCTGTACGCGCTGACGCCAATGTCCCGGATGAGTTGGCGAACGTCGCTTGCGTTGAAGGGACCGCGGCCAGCCATCTACGGACCTTGGCAGTCGTAGTCGAAGGCGCTCGGCGAGTGGCCTGCGCCGAAGGTCATCGCGACCGCCGTCGTCGAGCGGTTCAGCCCACCGCTCGGGATTCCGTCGCCGCCCGTCCACGTTCCATTGCAGATCGGCGTCGAGAGAAACGGGGTTGCGAATGTCTCCGTCGCCGTGCAACTGCCGACGCTTCCGCAGAACGCCGTGCCGACGACGTGATGCCAGGTCGATGCGACGGGAGCTCCGTTATTCACGAACGTCGGTGCAACGTAGGAAGCCCCCGCGCCGTTCGGATTCACGAGAAGCGGCAGCGTGAACGTGGTCGATCCGCCGATGCTGACCGTGCCGCCCGTCTGCGTGAAGGCGTTCGTCATCGACACCGCCGCCGGAAAAATATAGGTCTGCGCGCCGCCGAAGGTCGCGTGCGCGCTGCTGTCGGGGATGATCTGCGAGGCGAAGATTCCGCTCGCGCCGATGTTCGTGTTGTCGACGTTGCCGTAGGCCCACGCCGAGAGCGCTGAGAAATTCGAGTTCATCATCGTCGCGTCGATGACTTGGCCGTTCGAGAAGATATTGGGAATGACGACCGTCGTGGCGCTTGCGACGCTTGCGACGAGCGAGATGCAGATGACGGCAAGTAGGGTCCTTAGAATACGCATGAGGTTCCTCCGGTGGGCTACCACGCGACCGGCTCGACTATCGCATGGTACGTCAACCCCACGAGTTCGTAGAGTGACGTGAGTGATTCTTCGGTGATCGTGAAGGTGACGTTCCGCCCGCCTGGATAGGCTCCATTGAAGTCGCCCCTGGCCGACTGATAGCGCGTCGCCTGGCCGCTTCCGAAAATCGCCTGACCGAAGATGCCCGTTCCAAAGAGCGCGCCGGACGGATTGGCAAGGGCCGCCGTGACCTGGGCCGTCTGCGCGTTATCGGGCAAGAAGGGCGGCTGCGATCCTGGTGGCGGCGCAAAGAGCGAGCCTTGCGCGTCTGCGAGTACCGTGAATATCGCCGCATTCGATTGCAACTCCAGGAACACGCGGTCGATGCGCTTGATGCGGTCGGGTGTTCCGGCGTCGTCTTGTAAGAGGGTCACGGCAACAGGAATCGCGACGCCGCTATCGTTCGCGGCGATCTGGCCGATTTGGTTGACCTGGCCTTTTCGCGCGTCTCCGAAATACAAGAGATTTTGGTCGCCTGGGCCTCCCCACGGAATGAGGCAACCGATGTTGAGGTTCGTCCAGACCGTCCACGCGGGGCCGCCGAGTTTCGCGCTCGCCGACGCATCGTAGATGCAGATGACTTCGGCAACGCCGTCATTGTTTATGTCGAGCGCGCACAGATAGCAATTGTCGTAGACGATCGGCCCGTTCGGCCCCATCACGAGAAAGTCGCCGGCACACGCGCGAATCGCCGACTGCGAGCCCGTCGCCGCGAGCGCGAGCGTATTGACGAGCGGCGTTCCAATCGGCGTCGGCGCGGACTGCCCGAGAATGTTGCCAGGCGCGAGCGAATAGAACTGCTGGCCGCCCCAGAAGATGATGTTGCCGCCGAGGTTCGCAAGCGACTTACCCGACGGAGAGCCGATGCCCGTGACGAGCGGCAGGTCCGAGAACGGGTACTCGCCTTGCACGAAGTCGTAACCCTGAATCGCGTAGATGTGCTTGTTCTTGAAGGCGAGCAGCGCCGAGCCGTTGTCGATCATCCCCGTTACGGTCGCATCGCCGTCGCCTCGGCCTTGCTGATAGCCGCCGAAGTTCGTCGAGAACGCATAGGATTCGGGGTTGCCGAGGTCCGTCGCGAACACGGTGTCGGGGAACGAAGGGTCGCCCCAAAACCACACGTGCTCGTGCCAGAAATACGTTCCGGCGAAGGGGTTCGTGATCGAAGCGTTGAGGAACGAGGGCGGGTTCGTGCCGTCGTACTTGATCGGCGCGCCCGTTCCGTAGGCGACAATGAGAATGTCGGAGGCGTCGCTTGGGTCGTAGGACGATGCGAAGTACGCGGGCGTTGCGCTCGCCGCGAGCGCCTGACCGCCGAGCGCCGTAAAGACGCCCGTGCCGTCGTTGCCTTTCCAGAGCACGTTGTTCGACTGCACGATCATTTGCTTCAGCGGCGTCGGCACGCCGCGATACCAGCGCACGCCGGAGATGACGGGCTTGTTCCCGGTAATCGAACCGGCCCCGCCGTAGGGCCCCGAGCCCGTGCGTTTCCCGAGCGCGCCGAGCCGACGATACACGACGTTCTGCGCTTGCTGCAAGAGCCCGCGCGGACCACGCGCCGGGTAGGTGTACTCGTCGAGCGGCCCGCTAATCGGAATCGGAAAATAGCGGTCCTCGTTCGTGTTGCCGTTGTCTGCTTGGGCCACGCTAGTATCTCAGGCAGTCGTCGCCGGGCAGACCGTCCACGCTTTCGTCGGGGTCCTGGAATCCGAACGTCTTTGCCTGATTGAGATTGAAGTAGCGTTTGCGCGCATCGACGACGTACTCGGTGTAGAGGTCTTTCCAGAACTTCGCGTAGCCCGCATCGTTTTTGCGAAGCCAGAAGCGTTCGAGCGTCCAGCACGCGAGCGCCTCATGGTAGGTATCCGGGATGCCGGGCACGTCGGTTCCGAGGACGAGCACGCCGCCGTTCGCCGAATAGTAAAGCGCAACTTGGTCGGGAACGGCGTTGCCGCCGGAGAGGTTCGTCGGCGCGCCCGGCGTCACGGTCAGGCCCGCGCTCGATGCGACGTTGCTTGCGATCGTGATGAGGTTGCCGTTCACGCCGCCGAGGAGCGCCTGTACGTTGACCTGCCCCGAGACAAGCACGGTCGTCGCAGCCGCGATGAACGCGCCGACGCCGACGACGGCCGCCGAGGCGTTGAGGAGATTCGCAAGCGCGATCGTGATGGTCGCAATCGTATCCGTCGGCAAGACGATGTACGGCCCGACGTTGACGGTCGTCGCGCCGTAGACGAGTTGGAGCGCGATGCTGTCGCCGACGGCAGGAGGCCCCGCGACGACGAACGAGCCGTAGGCGATGCCCGCGTTCCCCGGCGTCGGATACGGGTTCCAGCGGATACATTGATTCGGCGTCTGTCCGAAGGGCTCGCGGTACATGCGCGGCGGTCCCTGCGCGCTCACGTTCGCTTGCAGTCCCGTCTCCGAATCGAACTCGTCAAACGAGAGTTCCGGGAGCGGCTTAAACGCCGCGCCCGAGATCGCGTACTCGACGCGAATCAGCGCAACGAGGTCGGCCGGCAGCGGGTAGTCCTGGCCCGGAGTGATGTTCGAGACGACGTGCTTCTCCGAGATCGAAGGCGCGAAGCCCGTCTTGGATACGAAGTCGCGGAGCGCGAGATTGAGTTGGTAGAGAATCGCCGTCCACGCATAGTCGGCGTTGGCGGCGTTACTCGGGAGGCCGCCCCAATTGACGCCCGGTTCGCGAAGGTTGAAGAGGACGTCGTTGCCGAGATCCTGCGCGGTCGGCACGGCTCACCGCACCTTACCGGCGCGAACGCTCGAGCGCGTCCTTCTCGGGCTTGCCGTCGCCGTCGTAGTTCGGAACGAAGCCCTCGCCCTCGATTGCGTTACGAACGCCCGTCCCCGTGTAGATGCCGTCGGGGTTCGGGTTCGGCACACGCGAGCGCCGCGACGTGCGGATGCTCCGCGACTCGACTTCGTATTGCTTGCGGTCGTCGTCCTTCATCCTAGAACGGCGGCGCTTCTTCGGGCACGAACGCCTGCACGGGCTCGTTCGGAACGGGCACGACGCCGCGGCGCTCGACCGCGACCGGGACGTTCGCCACGCGCCGCTCGACCCCGGTGTACGCAGGGTGCTTCGAGAGCGGTGCGAGTTCCGGCTCGTCGACGAAGGCGGGTTCCGGCGTCGGCGTTGCGAGGCCAAGCGCGACGTCCTTCGATGGGTCGTGGACGCCGCCGGGCGCGCCGAAGTTTGATACGGGCGCGCCGTGACTCGGCGAACCGGGCGAGACGCCGGGAACCGTCGTGATCGAACGCTGCTCGCCGCCGATGGGACAAGTGCCCGTGAGCACGGGGCTCGCGTCGAGGTCTCCGACGCAGGTGACGGACGTGTGATGATCCGGGCAAACGTAGGCTTGCGCTGCTTGTCGCATCGGCTAACTCCCGTTATCGAAAGGAGGGTCGGGATCGCCGTCATCGACTTCGACGACGGGCTTGCTGCCTCGCGGCGCGACTGCCTTCGCTGCGGCAACGGCGTTGCTGCGGTCGTCGATCTGACGGCCGGCGAGGAACCCATGCACGAGCCCTTTGAGTTCGGCGTTTTCCTTCTCCATCGTGTTGAACTTCGCGATCATATCGCTTGCGATGGAGGTTTGCGCGGTCAGTTTCGCGCGGCTCTTGGGCTCACAGGCGAGCGTGTATTGCCCTTCGAGCTCGTACAGTTCGCGTAGGCCCATCTCGGGCCACTTGTCGCCGTCGGCTTCGATCACCGTCACGAACACGTCGGGGAAGCGGTGCGGCCCGAGCGGCTCGTTACCGTCCCGTTCGTGGTTCTGCGCGCGCGGAAAGTCGCCCCAGAACAGCAGCGCCCGCGTCTTTTCGAGGCGGAATTGCGCCAGGAGATCCTCGCGCTTCTTCTCGTCGTAGACGTCCTCAATGTCGCGCGGCAGAGTGAACATGCCGAAGTACGATTGCGCCCGCGCAATGTCGAGCAAGGTCGATTGCCCCGGCTTCACGACGCGGCGCGTCTTGGCGCCGATCGTCTTGCCGATGATGCCCTGGTTCCAGTTGAGGACGATGGGCCGCGGCCAGTCCGGCCCGAGCCGAACCTCGACCATCCGCTGCATCTTGAGATTGGATTCTTTCTCTTGCGCGCGGACGGTCTCTTCAGCGACGAGTTGCGCTCCGTGCATTACAGGCCGACCGCCGGCTTGAGGAACACCGAGACGAAGCCCTTGTAGCCCGTTCCGTTGAGAAAGGTCGTGGCTGACGCGACGTTGGTCGTTCCGCCTCCGCCCGATGCGACCGCGACCGTCGTGATCGTGTTCGCGAGCATCCCCGTCAGCGTGTAGACGAGCGGCTTGACGTTGAACGGAATCGCCGCGTTCACCCATTGCGAAGCCGGGTAGACCGCGAAGATGTAGGTGCCGAGAATCGTGCAGGTGATAACGCCCGCGACTTGCGTCGCGACCATCATCTTGCCGAGCACGGGGTCGGCGTTGATCGCCGTGAGCAGCGCGAGCGCCGCCGTGGTCGCCGTAGCCGCCGTCGTTGCGTTCAGGACGACCGAGACCGTCTTGGTTTGCGCGACGCCCGGGTTGTCCTGACTGTACGGAACCTGAATCGTGACGCCGATCGTGTCGCCGCTTGCGGGCGCTGCGATCGTGAACGTGACCGTCGCTTGCGCGAGCGCCGCCGCTGTCAGCGAAGAGCCGAAGCCCGCCGCCGGAAGCGAAGCGTACCCGAGAAGCGAACTTGCGTAGGCCGTAGCCGCCGCCGTGCCCTCTGCGTATCCCGCCGTCAATTCAGACGAGGTGACGGGGATGCCGTTGGTCAGCGTGGCTGCGTTCGCGCCGGACTGATCGACGAGGACGTGCGTCGCGCCGTAAATGACCGCATCGACCATCTGCGTTCCGCGAGCGCCGGAAGCCGCCGACGTCGGATTTCCGAGACCATCGAACCCGCCGTACGTCCCGCCGATCCATTCGCCCGGCACGACGCCGATGAGCATAGGCGCGCGTTGCGCCGGAGCGACCGGCTGGACCGTCAGCGTGTCGATGTACGCCTGCAAGTCCTGGGGAACGAGTTGCAGTACCGTGCCGGCTGGATACGCGGCACCCGGAACCGGACGGAGGTTGTCCGTGATGCGGTTCGGCGCGTAAGAGTTTTTGGTGAGATCGCGAGTTTGCGGGATGTTTATGACACTTCTCCTTGTTTACTCGCGGCTCTTACGGGCGGGCCGCCCTTGGTTGATGTGCATGTTCGGATCGAATGTCTCGTGGTAGCCCCGCGAGAAGTCCGCGCTCTCCGAGCCGCTGTCCGCGACCGTGCGCGCCGCCGTCACAATGTCCTCGACCCGCGTCTGACGCTTGGGATCATAGTGGTCGGCTTTGCTGGTTTTCTCGCGTTCTCTTTTTGCCATGTTGCTGACTGCTCCTAAGCGTTCAGGATATTGCGATAGACGAAATTTGCCGAAGGCTTACGCTCTTCGAAGTTGCCGGCGACTTTCCAACGCCCGATGATGACGTCTTGGTTGATGGGCTCCTTGAAGCCTTCGAACTCGAAATTGCGGTCCTCGTGGATGACCAGGCGCGTGTGGTCGAGGTTGATGCCGTACATCGTGGCGGCGGGACAATGCGAATCTTCGACGAGCGGCTTCCCTTGGAAGCAGATGTTGTCGAAGCCGAGGCCCCCCACGAAGTCGTCGACGTAGCGTTCGCCCGGCGTGAGCAGCCCCATGTAGATCGCGTACAGCGCCTTCGTTGACGTGTAGAGATCGACGACCTCTTCGTCCGTGCGCGCCGCGAGGAACACCGAGAGCCAGTTGCCCGTCGAGAACGCGGTCGGCGTTCCCGGGTCGAACACTTGGGACTGCCACCACGGATTGACCGTGCGGTCGATGCCGAGGTAGTTCTGGAATCCGGCGGCGTTGTTGATGCCGGCCGCGATGCCGTCCCAATCCTTGCCGCCGTTGCCCGTGCCGTCGGAGTACGCTTGGCCCGCCAAGATGTTCACGAGCGCGAGCAACGCCGACTCTTGCTTGTTCTTGAGCAAGTTGAGTTGCTGGGCCGTACCTTGGTTACGGAGCTTGTCGCCGCCCGTAATCATGCAGGCCGAGGTCGCGAACTTGAACGGCAATTCGTAGCTCGAGAACTCTTCGGCGGTGGACGATTCGAGCACGTCTGCGCCCGAGTACGTCTGCGCCGTTTGGTTCAGTTGCACGAGAAGCGGCTGCGAGATGATCGAGCCGCCGTCCTCGAACACGATGCGGTCTTTCGCTCTCAGGATCGCGAGCAATGTCGCGCTCTTGAGTATTTGATCGACCGCCGTGCGCCGAATCTTCCGGTGCGTGAACGAGTTCATCTCGGAGGTGGAAAGAAACTTTGCCATCTGTTGTTACCTGTTACTCCGTAAAGCCGAGTTTGGCGCGTTCCGCCAGCCAATCTTTGACGATGCGAGGGTCGCGAAGGGAAGGATACTGTTGCTCATCTGTGAGGTTCTCTTGCTGGCGCGTTCCGGCCGGCGCCGCACCTGAAGCCGCGACGAGCGCGGGAACGGGCTTCTCTGCGACGGGCGCTTTGTTGAGCGCAGAGCCCGCCCACATTTGAGAGATGCGGCGTTCGCAATCGTGCGCGGCGCGCGTGAGCGTGTAGCCGTCGTCCGTGCGTCCGCGATTCATCGCGTACTCCCAGACCGTCGCCATGATCTCGGGGTCCTGGAGGCGCGTGTCTCCGAGTTGCAGCGTGCGCGCCTCGTTCTCGATGTACGAACGGGTCTCGCGGCTCGCGCGATCGGCTTCGGCGGATTCAATCTGCTGCAGGCGGCGGCGCGCTTCGAGGTCGACGGGCTCGCGCGGCTTGTTGTCGGGGATGCCTTCGGTTTCGGCGAGATGCGTTTCCCACGACGCGACGCAGCGGTCGAAATATTCGGCGAAGTCCTGGCCGCCGTGCTGGGCGAACGCGGTGAGCGACTTCGTAACGTAGTCCGCGAACGGCTTGTCCTCGTTGAGACGCTTGACGATCGGACCCCATTGCTTCTCGGCCGTATCGCCGTCGACGCCGAAGGTCTTGCGGAAGCGGATTGCTTCGTTCGCCGAGGCGATGAGTTCGGGATACTGCCGCACGGCGTTGGCAAGTTGACCGCGCGAATACTTCAGGTCGTCGCCGAGCGTGATCTCTTCTGCCGGGTCGAGCGCAACGGGCTTCGCGGCGTCGGCAACGGGCTTCTCGACGGCGGGTTTGTCCGTGGCGACGGCGGCAGGCTTGTCGGCGGGTTTCGCGGCTGCGCCCTTGTCGGCGACGGGCTTCGCGATGAGCTCGGCCTGCGGGTCGGCGGCGGGTTTGTCCGCCGGCTTGTCGACTGCTGGCTTGTCGGTTGCGAGCGCATCATCGGTCGGCTTGTCGCCTGCCGGAGCATCGCGGAATTCTTCGGGGGTTGACTCTTCGAGCGCGCGAGCGAAGTCGTCGTCGGAAGGCTCACCCACACCCGCCAAAGCGCCGCTCGCGTCTTTTACGACGACGGGGGCCGGGGGTTCGGGAGCTTTGCCGATGTGCTGACTTTTACGCTGAATCAACGATCGTCCTCAGATGGGAGAGAGTGAGTGAGAGGCAACGCGGCTTCGGGTTTGAGGTTCCTCGGCCGCGTCGCCGGTCGGGTTACTTGCGGCGCGTCTTGCGCCGACTANNGCGCCGACCGCTGTGATGCTCTTTGCGCCCGAAAAGGTGTTCGAGTCCGTGACTCTTGCCCTTCCGCCCGATAGCGTGCATCCCGCGTCGCAGGCCGCGCTTCGCTTTCTTGCTGGCGCCCTTGAGACGTCGTTTTCCGCCGTGTCGTTTTGCCATATGAGGAACCTCCTCTCCCGAGATTACCGCCAGAGTATAGGAGCGACGCCACGCGGGCGGCGTAAAAATTCACTTAGCCTTCGAGCGACGGGTCCTCTCCGCCACCGGGCGGCCCGGGCGACGACGGCGTGACGGGTTGGGCGGGATTCGCCATCGACTGCAGCATCGCAATCCAGCCGTCGATCTCCGACGCCGAGTTCGGATGCGCGCTCTTCACGTCGCGGAGCGACTGAATCGCCGTGCCGATCGCAACCTTCGGCGGCACCGAACCCGCGCCGGTCGGCATGGCTCCCGCTCCCGTCGGAGCAGGCTGTCCGCCGGCGGGCGGGAGTATCGGCATCCCGCCGAGCGCGGGCGGGGGCTTTGGAGCGAGAGCGGCGAGCGCGGCGCCGTAACCTTGTGAACCTGCCATGATCGAGTGTTCCTTCCTATCGTGTCGCTGCGAGTTGCATCCGCGATGCTATGTTCGAGGGCGGTTGGGGGGGGTGCGGTTTTTTTCCGGCGCCGGCGCCAGACTTCGGCCCGGGCTTCTTCGCGGAGGCTTGGACGGCTTGCATCGCCTTCATGCGCTGGATGATCCCGCGCCAATCGTCGAGCTCGAACTTCGCGTGGAAGCTCTCCAAGTCGATCAGGTGATTCTTCCAGAGGTCCATGTAGCGGTTCCACATCGACGCGGGCGACGTCGAGAGCGACGAATCCGGGACGATCTCGAACTCGACCTGCCCCTGGAGGTCGGCGTTGACGTAGTTTTGGAAGCGCACGTTCACGGCCGACGACGGCGGAACGATCCCGACCACGCGGCCCTCGGGGTCGCCTTTTTCGTAGACGGGCGTCCACGGCGACGAGCCTTCGAGATTGTCCATGTGCGCGATCGGACGCTCTCCATTGTCGTACTGCTGGATGAGCGCGATGCGCAATTTGCCGATGCGCTTTATCATCTTCTCGAGGTTGCGCACCTTCTGGCGAATCGTCGCGCTCGAACTCTCCTGGAGCGCGTCGACCGTCGCGAAGGCCGTGTTCCCGGCGATGTTCCCGGCGCGCAGGGAATCGGCGATGCCTGAGACTTCGTTGAACGCTTCGGCGAGCGCCTTCGCGAGTTCGAAGAACTGCGGGGGCATTTGCTTCACGTCGAGCGGCTTCATCGCGTGTTCGAGGTCGTCAGTCGGAATGATGAGACCCGGCCGCGAGCGCAGCGTGCGCATGTCGATGCCCGCGTTCTTGTTGAGCAGAAACGACGGATTGCCCGTGAGGTTGAGGTTGTCGTAAATCTGCCCGAGGATGCGGTTGATGCCGATGTTGAGGTCCTTGAGCGCGAGCGGTTCGCCCTGGCCCCAGAACGTCCCAACGTCTTGATTCTTCCACGACGCAAACGGGAAGCCGTCGGTCTGATAAGGATTCGCCGTATCGACCAGCACGACGGGGCCGGCCATCATTACGATGCGGCCGTTCGGGAATTTTGGCCGCACGGCTTTCTCCATGACGGCGCGGCGCTTGGCCTTGTAGACGGTGTACGGCATGGGCGTTCCGTCGAGCGGGTTCGGAATCGTCGTCTGCTTGTCGATCTCAAGTTCGGGCAGGCCCGTCTCTTCGTCGATCACGTCCTCGGTCACGACTTCGCCGTCTTTGCGTTTTGGCCGCATGTAGTGTTCGGTACGTTCGTCGCGGAACCAAAACTCGCCGACCTCGATTTGCTCTTGGTCGTCGTCGCGCGGATGGGCGTCGGACGGATCTCGCGCGTTCGTCACAGAGATGGGCGTCACGATGCCGGGGCCGACGATCTGCTGCTGGTTCTGGCGATTCTCCCCCTTGAAGTTCTGCTGGCCCTCGCGAATGAAGTCGCGCGTGTTGACGCTATCGGATAAGACCTTTGAGCCGCGCACCTTCTTGACGGCGAGCGCCTTGTGCGGGTAGTTCTCGAATATCCAGCCGAGCGACCGCGGTTCGATGTGAATGAGGAATCGCGCGTCCTCGACGCACGTCGCGAGCGGGTCGACGTAGACCCGGTACGGCACGACCGCGCAGGCAAGATGCTTGCCGCGCCCGCCGTCGCCGCGCGGGTCGTAATAGATTTTCTCGATGCCCGTTCCCCAGATGAGGCCGTAGAGCACGTCGAGCGACAGGTCGTTCTGCATGTTGTTCTCGTCCCAATCGCGGTCGACGAGTTTTTGCAGGAGCTTCGCGGCCTGGTCCGTGCCTTGGACGCGCGGGTTGATATTGTAGCGCGGCTTGTTGTCGGTCATCACGGCTTGGAGGAAGTGAATGAGCGCGCGAATCTTGTTGACGGTGATCTTGGCCTTCCAGCGCGCAAGCCCGCGCGGCCACATATCGCCGATGTAGAGTTCCCAGGCAAGGTCGAAGGTCTCGTAGTCGGAGCGCGCCGCGATGCCGGACTTGAGGAGCTTCTGGCAGTAGCGCGCGATCGCTACCTCGGCCTCTTCCTCTTCGGTGAGCGGCTCCTGTTCCGGCTCGTCGTCCTCGGGTTTCGCCGCCTCGTCGCGTTTACGCGCGTGGTACTCGGAGTGCGGCGTCGTTCCCGTGCCGAGCCACTTCTCGCGAAGAATTGCCATGACCGCGCGCGAGCGCTAGAACCCGATCGCTACGAACGGGATGACGAGGTTTGCAACGGAGGTCGCGTTGCTGAGTTCTGCGGCCGACACGGTAAGCGTCGGCGTCGAGATTGTCGGGATGGAGATTGTCGGCGGCACCCCAATCCAATAGACGAAGTTCCCGCCGCCGGTCGGCGCGGCGCCGGTCGAGGTGATCGTGAACGAGCTCGCCGAGGTATAGACGCAGGTCGAGACAGCATACGTCACGGTCCACGTTCCGCTGCCGCCGCCGCCCGTTGCGGCATCGTTGAGTTGGCAGAAGATGGGCGTGTTGATCGTAAGCCCGGCAAGACCCGAGACGACGGCGGTCGTTGCCGTCGCAAGGATCTGGCTTGCACCCGAGACGATGGTCGCGGTTGGGCGCGTCGACGTGATCGAGCCGGACGTGCTTCCGACGGCGTAGAGTTTGACCGTCGCAAGCCCGAGGGCGTAGGTGGCGACCGCATTGTACGGCTGGCTCGTCGTACCGAACGAGAGCGACGTGATCGCCTGATTGAACGAGAAGAGGCCCGGTGAGAGGGTGAAGCCGCCGGTCAGGTAGGTGTCGGCCGCGCCGAGCGTGATGTACCCCGTGACCATCTTCTGCCCGCTTGGAGATTGGAAGTACGTTCCGAAGGTGCTGACCGTCGGCGTGACCGCGGCCCGAGACGCGACCGGCATGACCGCCAAGAGCGCGAAGGCGAGGACGCCGAGCGCGCGGACAAATGGGTTCATCGAGTGCTCCTATAGCGGCCGGAATCAGCCGGCGTGAGGTTCTGTTCGCGCGCGATCTCTTTTGCCTTGCGCACCGAGGACGCTTCGGCGGAGGTGATCGGACGATAGTCCATGACCTTCGAACCGTCCTGGCGGCGACCGATTTCAACGAACCGCCCGCCGAGGCCCAGGTTCACGCGATGCGTTCGCGGGTCGCGGCGTTCGGCCCCGACGTTCTCCATGTCGTCGATTCTCGCGTGGTGAACGTGCTCCGGCGAGAAGCGCTGCTCGGCCGGCCCTCCGCAGTCCGGGCAGACAAACGGCCCACGCTCGGAAATGGGGCGAACGGTTTCCTTGATCCCGCAGGTCGCGCAAAAAACATCGTAAGCCGCCACGCTCCTCACGATAGAAGAGCACGCGCGGCCGGGGAGTAAATTTTGACCTCGTTCATTCCCAGTCCATCTCGCCGCCGTCGAGGCTGTCGTCGTCGTCCCCGGCGTACAGGCCGCGCGCTTCCTTCGCGAACGGGTCGAACGCTTCCGCGCCGCCGTCCTCGGACGCAGAACCCGCGCGCATGATTTCCGCCGCCTGCGGGATTCCGGCGATGCGGTTGCCGCGAATGAGTGCCGCCAAGATGTAGAGCACGACCACAAGGTCGTCGTGTGATCCTTCGCCGCCGAACTCGTCGCCGCCGACGCCCGCGTATTTCTTGTAGCTCGAGAGTTCGAGGATGCAGGCGGCGTCTGGAATGTCGAAGTCGCCGCGTTCGATCATATCTTGGAGGTAGCCGACCGCCATGGGCTTTGTCTTTCCGTTGCTTTCCCAGCCGACGTGATGCGAGGGCGGCGTCCCTTTCACGCCGGGCATGAAATATTTGAAGTGCGGGTCGTAGAGATGGTAGTCGTCGATCGTCGTGTTCATCGGAACGCCCTGGCCGTTCCACTCGGGCGCGAGCAGCGGCGGGCACTCGTCGCCGACCTTCTCGCGGCAGAACCATGCCAGCGTGGACGCGAGGATCGCAAACGCGACCGGACGGATGAGCCCTTTCCAAACCATGAGCAGTTCGTTCGGGCCGAACGCATTGGCCGACGCGACGCCGATCGTCGAATAGTCGCCGCCCTTGGTCGTCAGCAGGCCGCCGCCGACGTCGCACGCGATGCCAAGACGTTCGCCTTTCTCCGGCCAGCGGTAGACTTTGAGCGGACGGTAGTTCGCTTCGTTCGTGTTGCACTTGTAGCCGCGCGCGCGCGCTTCGCCTTCGGAAAGGATGCTCGGTCGTCGCACGAGGTCGTACCAGCGATCCGTAGACTTCGCTTCGCCGGAATAGACGTCGCCGTGGAATAATGCGTGGCGTTTATTTTGCACGAGGCGCTTGAGCGCGGGCCGCGAGAATACGGTGAATCCAGAGGAGAGAAACGCGGTCTCCAAGTCGCTCGGGTACTCTTGATCGAAGAAGTCCTCGTCGGCGTTGAAGGGCGGGCCGCTCAGTTTCGAGCGTCGCCAATTTAGTTGCTCCATGCTCGTGTCGTGTTGCGCGACGAGCGCCTTCTCTTTATCGTCGAGCGAGAGCGAAAAGACTTTGCGCTCGTTCGGCGTCTCGAACTCACGCGAGTACGAAAGTTTGAGGACGTGCCACGGGATGAACAGCAAGCGGAAGCCGCCCCATTGTCCGCCGTGCCGACCCTCTGATTCGGCTGCGAGCATGACTTGTTCGTGGAAGAAGTTTCCCTGGCCGCGCGGCGTCGATTCTCCGAAGAACATGGATCGGTTCTCGTCGACGAGCGTCGGGTAGAGCGAGACCATGAGTTCGTCGCCCTGCTCCCAGCGCGCGACTTCGGTGCCGTGGATATTGTGAAAGCCGAAACTGAGATACTGTTCGAGCGACTTCGCCGTCGCGATGTAGACGCGCGAGTCGATGTTCGGGAAGATGAGCGAGTCCGTGCCGGGGCGGTTGCGGAACTCGGGCGGCAGGTCGTGTTTGAACTGCGCCGGGAGATTCTCCCAAAAGACGTGGCACATATTGAGAATGTTGCGCGCTGGCTTGTTCTGATTGGCGAGGATGAGCGACCACGTTCCGGGGTTGAACATCGTGTCGTGAAAGATGTTCGCTTCGCATCCGGTCGAGATGCCGGCTCTGCGCGCTTTGCAAATCCAGAGGCGCACGGGCCGGGCACGCGCGCGGAACCACTCGATCTCTTCTTGGAGTTTGACCTGGGCTTCGTTGAAGCGCAGGGGCATGACGCGGCGCGCTTTGAGGTCTTTAACCACAAAGAGATTCTCGATTGCAAAGCGCGGCTCGTTGCGGTAGCGCTCGATCCCGGCGAGCGCCGATTCGAGCGGGTCGTTAAGCTGCGGGTCTGCGCTCAATTAGGTGGCGAAGTCGTCGTCCATCGCGCCGACGCCGGAGGCCGCGGCGTGCGCGAGCGCGGTGATGAGCGCAACGCGGGTCGGCTGGATCGTCGCGTCCTTCGCGTGTGCGTCGAGGGCGTCCTCAAGCGCCTGCAGCGCCTTTTGCGCTACCCGGGAGCCTTGGTCGGAAATCTCGCCGATCGTCGGCGTGTTCTTTGGCGTCTCGGCCATTTTTCGGGTCTCCTTCTTCTGAAAACAGATCGACCACGCCGACGTGCAGCGCGACGGATACGAGGTGGGTCGTGGACATTGCGCCTAAACGCAGACGGAGTTTCTCGAGTTTTCGGTACAGCCGCCACACCGGGGTCGTGAAGTCGGTGCGCATATCCGCGTGACGCAGCCCGATCGCGAGCAGATAGAGCAGTTTGATTTCTTCGGGCGTGAGGGCGTCGGCGAAGGTGACGTGCCAGCCGTTGCAGCGCAGGCAGCGTTCGCTGCGCAGGCTCGTGCCGAAGCGGCGTTGCGCGGAGCGCCGCAGTTCTTCGCAGTCGTGCCGCGATGCGCGCCGCGGGCGTTCGAAGCAGTTGGTTGCGCCGCTCGGCTTCGGGGCGGTCATACTAGTGTCCATCTTCGATCTCAACGATCTTCTCGGGGTCTCCGGGCTCGCGGTTGCGCTTGGCGAGTTCCTTGAGCATCTCGGCGAAGTTCGCGGGGCCGACGTGCGCGTGAACGTGTTTGCCATGGACTTGCTTCGGCGCTTCCCAGCCTTCCATCTTCGCGAGCATCCCGGCGGCGGCGACGGCGGCGGATTCCGAGGGTGAATGGAGCGCGATTTCCACGAGGCGCGCACGAATCTCCTCGCGCTTTTCGCCCGCGTTTCCGTAGCCGTTCTTGAGACACTCGGCGAGACTTGAGCGGTCGCCGATGCGCAGTTCGAGATAGCGCTTGGCCTCGGCTTTGGTCGGCGGAGCCATCCCGGTCACGCGATGATAGGCGTCGGCGTAGTCGCCGCCGTTGTTCGCGATTTGGTATTCGATCTGGCGGTTGAAGCGTTCGGCGGCGAGGTTCGCGACCGTGCGCGCCGTCTTAGGCTTGGCTGCGTCCATCGCGATACAGCCCTCCGGCGGGTGCGAACGAATCGGATCCCGGCGTCTCGCCGTCGTTGTGCGCGCCGGAGAATGATTCGCCCTCTCCGGCTTGCGGGGGCGGCTCGTCGTAGCCGGGGATAAACGATTCCCCCGTGGACGCGCGCCCGGCCATCGCTGCTGCGCGGAGTTCTTCGTCGCTATGCAACTCGGGCTTGTGGACCGTCTTGCCGGCGCGCGCTTGCATCGCCATCGCGGCGCGTTCGAAGTCGGCGGAACTCTTGGCCTGTTCGCCCGCGGCGTGGGAGAAGGCGATCGTCTGCACGATGAGCAGCATGGCCTTTGCAAAGACGTACAGCGCGAAGGCGCCTCCGATTGCAAAGAGCGCGACGGCGACGAGGACGATTGCGAGGTCGAGGGTTGGATTCAAGGATTCTCCTAGTACGCTGCCGGGTGACATTCCGCCCACACTTCGAGCGTCGTCGCCGAGGCGAGGCCGTTGAGCGAGGTATAGTTGTACGTCACCTGAAGTGCGCTGATGGTTTGAATGTTGAGTACCCATGCTCGCGCCGTCGAGTTGTCGTCGCGGATCATGCCTGCGGTACAGTTGGGTTGGTTCGTTCCGCCTGCGGTGTTATGGAATCCCGGCGTGAATATCCATTGAACGATTCCGCAGGGAACGAACGCCGTACAGGTTCCCGGCGAGTTGAACTGCGCGTAGAACTCATCGTACGGCATATAGACGTGATGGTCGTGCGTGAGCACGAGCGGCTCTTTGTCAACGCAGGACCCGCTATCGTCTGAGGTGTGAAAGGTAATCCCGCCGCCGGGGTGCGCGGTGTTGCCGACCGTAATGCCGTTGATCGTGGCGACCGTCGCGCCGCCGCAGTTGCCGTTCGGCGTCTTAAAGTAAATCTGCCCCACGCTCGTCAGAGTTGGAATCGCACTCGCATCGTTGTTCAGGTAGAGACCCGATTCGCCGAACGAGTCCCCCGTGATCGTCGATTGGAACCCGGTCGGCGCGGTCAGTTGTACTGAAGCATTCGCGGCGGCGGGAGCAGATTTTAACTCGTCGGCGGTGAGGACTCCCGTGATCGACTGCGATGCGCTCCAGAAGTTGTCGGCGTTCTTGACCGGGCAATCGCTTCCGGCGCTTGCGAGATTCTTCGAGCCGTCCGTGCGAACGCAACTCGACGCGGTGAGCCCGCTGACGCTGACGCCGCTGAACGACGGTGACGCGACGACCGAGATCGTCTGCGCGGGACACGTTCCGCTGACCGTAATGTTCGTTCCGGCAATCGCGTTGCACGAATCGCTCGGCAAGGCGATTTGCGCGACGGCGGTAATCATGCCGCTCGTGATGACGGTCGTTCCGCTTGGCACGGCGACCGTTGCGATCCCCGTGTATCCGGCGTCGGCGGCCGGAACGGTCGGCGTCCCCGGCTTGAAGGTGCAGACGCCCGTATCGAGCAGCGTCTCGTCGTTGACGAGCGGAACCTTTTGCCCGAGCGGGTTGATGTAGGTCTTGTACGGATAGGCGTTGTTGAGCGCCGCGACCGTACATTCGATGAGCGAGGTATTCGTGCCGCCGCTCGGAACCGGAAGCGGTCCGATGACCGCCGTCTTATTTTCAATGACGCCGTGCGCGGTGACTTGCGTGAGGTCCGTAACGAGCGGCGGGCCGTAGATCGTGCCGAGCCAATCGTTGCCGCCCGCTCGGTAGATGTAGACGTTCCCCATCGTCGCGGTCGTGGTCGGTGCGACGGTCACATACGTCGCGCCGCCGGGCGAGACGGTGAGCTTCGTGTAGCCGCTCGTCGCGCCGAGAATATCGGTGAGGAACGAACCGTAGGCGTAGCGGAAGTCGCGCTGCAGTTTTCCGGCGGCGACGCCGTTTTGAAAGTTCGTCTGCTGCGCGTTCTGGACGGGCGGCGATCCTGGGCTTCCGTTTTGCGCGCTGGCGATAAGCGGAACGAGCGCAAGTAAAAACGCGAGAGCGATGCTGCGTTTCATCGGCGCAGGCTCACCACGAACGCGCAGATGAGGACGGGCCATCCGACGAGCGGCACGATGAGTTCGGGCACGTTAGCCTCCTTGGAACGCGCAGGGCCACGGGTACGGCCCGCATCCGCCAACAATCGGCGATCCCGTGTAGTCGGACATTGCTGCGGCCCACGTCGAGGTTCCGCTCGCAGTACAGGTCGAAGTGGTCGACGTGGACGTTGCATAGTAGAGATAGAGCCCGCCGATGGGCGAGGAATCGTAGAGCGACGTGAGGCCCGTCGAGTTTGAAATCGTGATCGTCTCGCCACCGAACGCAACGATGCCGCAGAAAAGAATGTCGGTCGGGAGGATTGGCGAGAGTGGCCCCGTCGTGGCCGTCGACGTGACTCCGGTATTCGAGACGAACGAGCCAGCGCTGTTCGCACGGCTCATGTTGAGAACGCCAAAGACTGAGCACGATGCTGCCGCGTTGCTATTGCACGATACGGACGTGATCGAACCGCTCGCTACCTCATCGTAGATAAGGACGCTGCCTGCGGCGTTGAGCGTTGCGCTTTTTCGCAGCGTCAGGGTGTTACTGGCAGAATCGGTAACGCTCGTCGGAACGCCGCCCGAAGCGGCAAGCGACAGCGCGATCACCGTCAGGACGTTTCCGTTCGCGGGCGAGATCGAAGCCGAGTACGTCGTACTTGCCGACGCGCCTCCGCCGATAACGGTCGTGACCACCGCAGGCGCAGCGAACGCCGCGCACGGAATCAGCGCGAGCAGAACGCCGAGCACGATGCGGCGGAGCATTACCACCAACCGAGCCAGAGCGCATTACTCGCGGTATTGCACGCCGTCGCGCCCGTGAGCGTCGTCGCTACGCCCACGCTGAACGCGGTCGGGAGCGCGATGCCTTGCGTCGGTGGGATCGGCACCGCGAACGTATTTGCGGCTGACGTCGTGATAATCCACGGACCTGCATACGGCGCGGTGCCGACCGTCGGCGTTGCGGTATTATAGAGGGTGATCGCGCAGGTGGTCGCCGTCGAGATCGCCGCGCTCCACGTTGCGTAGACGCCATGCACGGTCACGGGACCGGATGCGAAGGCGATGTACGCGGTGCCCGTTGCGAGCGCGGCGGGCGTTGCGACCGTTGCCGGAACGAGATTGCCAATGTTGCTCGTCCCCGCTCCGAGAACCGGATTTGGCGAAACGGCAACCGTTCCGTTGACCGTGACGGGGCCGCTCACTTGGACTTGCGGAACGCCGGAGATAACGACCGTCGGATTCGGAGACAACGCAACGGTGCCGTTGACGGTGTACGGTCCCGCAATCGGCGTTGGGAACGCGCCCGTCACAGGCAGAGCCGTCGATGCGACGATGTTCACGTTCGCGGTCGAAGGAAGTGCGACGGGCAGCGGAAGCGGGGAGATCGTAACGGGCGGCAGGCTCGCGACCACGACGGTCGATGTGCCGATGCTCGGCCCGCACGCGATGACACCGGAGACCGCTCCGCTCGTCAGCGCGGTGAGATTGTAGCTGAAGTTCGTGATCCCGGCGCTCGCGATGTTGCCGACGTAGGAACCCGCGCTTGTGATCGAGCCGCCGCCGACCGTCGTTGCCGTCGACCACAGCGACGGAGGCTGCGTTTGTCCGTTGACGATCCCGTCGCTTGCGGCTTGCGGAACGAGCGTCGCTCCGCCGCCGACCGAGTAGACCGTGATCGCGCAGGTCGATTGTCCCGCGATGTTGATGATCGGCCCGCGGCCGAGCGTGCTCTGCGAGAACGTGTAACTGATCGTCGGTATGTCGGCGCGGGCGTCACGTCCGCCCGAGAGCAGCGCGACGACCATCGCGACGACGACGCAGAGGGCGAAGAGGGCGTGGCGTTTCATCGGCGCGCGTGTCTCCTTTGCGCGCGGAGCGCGCGGCGTTTCTTGCCTCGGCGAAGGGTGTTCAGCACGACGGCGACCCGTTGTTTGTCCGCGCGCCGCTTGCCGAATTTCTTCTTGGTGCGGCGATACGTCTTGCCGCCGCCGAATTCGTGGAACAACGAAGCGCGCGACGCGCCTGGGTCGAGCGGCACTACGTCGTCACGCCCCAGCGCCAGGTGTTCGGTTTCGCGTTCATGTTGCCGTCGTATTCGGCGCGCGAGACGAATCCCGTGCGCGAGACGATCGCAATTTGCGTCGTCGCGTCTTGCACGGCGCCGACGCCTTGGAGGCGATGCAGGCCGACCCCGAAGTCGAGGTCCTCATCGAGGAGCACTTTGAGTTTACAGCCCAGCGGGTCCGTCGGCGTGTTCGTCGTCGGTTGGAACGCAATCGGCAGCACGACGTCGGCAGCGCGGAGTTGGCCGTCGGGCATCGTGTAGAGGACGCGCGCGCCGCGGTACGGCGCTTTCGGCGGAACGACGGCGGCGACGGGATCTGGAAGCGCGGAGGTCGTCATACGAAGAACAGCGCGCCGACGGCGAGGACCACAATGGCGAGCAGCGTGAGCGCGCCTGCGCTCGCGGCGGATTCGCGTTCGCTCATGCCGGGCTCGCTTTCGTCACAACGAGTTTCGCGTCGAGTTCGGCGGCGTGCGCACGAGCTCGGGTCAGGCAGCGTTGCGACGTGCAGCCTTCGGCCGGCGTATGGATGCGAACGATCATGCCGCCGTAGACGTGCTCGTGCAGCGCCTTCATCGAGAGAATCCGCAGACGAACAGGACGATGATCGTCAGGAGAATCGCGACGAGCAGGTCGCGCAGGTANNCCCATGGTCTTGATGATGCGCCAGCCGCCGGCGGCAGTGCCCGCAGCCATCGTCAGCGCGCACAGCACGACGACCACGATCTCGAACAGCGAGGGGTGCGCGGTCATGCGAGGCCGCCCGGCATTTTCGTTGCCCGCGTGTAGTGCGAGCGCAGGAAACTCTCCGCCGTTTCGCGCGTCTTGGAGCTGGAGGACGATTCTGTATCGAGCACGATCGTCGCGGAGTTGATGAGGGCGACGAGGACTTCGCGCTCGCTTTCGACGCGCGCGCTCGTGACGATGGCCGGCTCGCGAGCGGTGCGGCGCTTGGCTTCGATCGTAGGCGGCACGCGGTTTTCCTCCGTTGGTTGCCGAGCGTTCGCGTGACGAGCGAGGCTTCTCCTGCTGGCCGTAGTGCCTGGTTCTGCGATGAGCACAAGATGTAGTCTTGACGAGAGCGCCGCTGCAAGAGTAGAGTAGAGCCCTAGTACTTGTTCGGTCGCTGCCGCAAGTGAAAAGGCCCACGCTCAAACGCAGGCCGATTCGGGGTAACGACCGGACCCTCTCACGCAGGGCCCGTTGATGGATACTCTACCCCAAGAGCCGCCCCTTCGTCAACCCGCATCTTTAGAGCGCGCGGTTGTTTCGTATTGCCGGACTGGCTGCGGGACCGTGATCGCGGCGAACAAGCGATACTGTTGCGCTTGCCGGAACGAGATCGAGAAGCGGCGACGCGCGCGACGCCCCCAGCAGACGACGCTCGCATGAGGACGCTCCAGGACAATCTCCTGAAGGTCATTCGCGACGAGCCTTGTGGAGCGTGCGCCGGGACTGGGCATCGCGGCTGCACGACCACCGCCCGCGAGCGCGATTTCCTCACGCGCGGGTGTTGCCAGAAGTGTGAGGGTCTGGGCCGCGTTTGGTCGTTCCCCATGCCGATCGTCCCGAGCCCGAACGCCGCCAGCTTCGCAAGGTCGAAGGCGCCCTTGGGTGAGCGGCGATGACCGGCAAGATGCGCTGGTCCGCCGCCAAATCCAGAGCGGCCGTCGAGCTCGCCGACAACGCGACCCGCATCGAGAACCGCCTTTCGCACTTCCCGTCTGGCCGGATCATCGGCCCGGACTGTCCGCGTTGCCGCCACCAAACCGTCTCGCGCTTCCGGCGTTCCGACGGAACCTATTTCTGGGGCTGTACGCAATTCCCCAAGTGCAAGGGGACGCTTCCGCGACCCAACACCTCGTAGCCGCCGACGACCCCACAACGTCGGCGCCGTAGCGAACTCGATCTCGCACACAGTCGACCACAGCCTCCGCAAAACGGAAGACGGCGCCCGAACAGAAGGGCCGCCGACTGAGAGACGATCGAGAGGGCGACCGGCACGGTGCATAGCTACCCGGAAACCCTACCGAGCCAGGAATGCAAGGCTCGAAAGATTCGGGACGACGGAGGCCCGAACGCCGCAGGTCCGGCGAACCTACGGAGTTCCAACCGCTTCCATGCGGCGCGTGAGGTCGCGTCCCGGATGGACCTGCGACCGAGCCCGACGCCAGCGCACGGCCGCAGCCGGCGCATACCTCCCCAGCAAACGACCGATTCGATCCCACGCCAAAAACCGGGCGTACAACGGAAGCGCCTACGAAAATCTCCCGAAAAATCCTCCGAGCGGCAACGTGGAATGGGTCCATCGTTATCGCAACTCTCGCGCAGGGGGAAGGGGTTCGCCCAAGACGACAGCCACGCCGGAGCGGAGCCTGAGCAAGCGAGGCGAGGCTCGTAGCAAGCGCCGGGCCTCCACAAACCAAGGCCTGGACCAAAGCCGCGAAGCGCAAAGGAATCGCTCCCACCGAGCAGCGCCAACCACCGAATGCGTGCGCCGGAGGGACGGACCGAAGGGCTCGAATCCGTGGATAGTCTAGTCGGACTACCCGGTTCGGTGGTGAGGACTACCCTATGTGTCTACCCTATGTGGAGCGTCGCGGGCGTGGACCTGCGGGTCCCGCCGCGGGTGGTGGTAGGTGCGCTCGCTGGCTCGCGCTTGTGGTGTTTGCTGGTCGTGTCTTGCGCTGGTCGTCGGCGGGCGTTGCTGCGATCTCGTGGGGTGCCGGCGAGCTCGCGTGCGCGCGCGTTCGTTATGCAGGGCGGCGATCGTTGCGCGCCGGCGGGCGCATGGGGGCTGGGGAAAACGAAAGGCCCGGAACCGCCCGCGAAGGTGGTGCCGAGCCTCTCGAGCTTGTCTGCGAAAACGAGCTGCGCCGATGATAGCACGGGCCGAACGAGGCCGCAAACAACGGGGCAAGCACCGAACGCACGTTCGTATATACAACCGGGGACGAACGTGCTACCATAGGGGCCTCTGCGAAAGGAGCCTATCCCATGACTGACCATCAGCGCTCGATGCAGGAGCGCATCCCGGCAGCTGCCGTCAAGTTCGAGCGCGACTTCAACGCCGCGACCACGGACGCGGAACGACTCGCTGCGCGTCACGAATACGAACGCGAGATCACCGATGCGGTCCACGGGGTCCGCCTGACCTCTGCGGAATATGTCGCCTCACTCAAGGCCGCGCGATGAGCGGCGTTGTTGCAACTGACGCGGCTGGCAACGTGCTCGCAGTCGCGCATCCGGGAGATGAGACGATCCCGCTCGCGCGTTCCTTCGTCGCCTGCTTCATGTGCGAAGGCAGCGGGCGCGAGGACGACTTCGGCCTGCCGATCGCTGGCATATGCTCGCGCTGCGAGGGAACCGGGCGCGAGGTGTCGGCATGAGCGCGAACCTCTTCAACCACGCGGCGGAGCGCGCGGCGATTGCAACGGGCCGCCCGCTGTCACAGGAATTGCTCCGCGTGCGCGGCCTGGACGTTGCGGCGGCGGGGCCGCTGCTCGCGCTGGCCCG
>QGNH01001462.1_pt1 | contig 23880 bp, 30 predicted proteins | sample 1735481 | NCBI WGS metagenome assembly QGNH01 (sample SAMN09239004, study PRJNA386568) | Viral metagenome, whole genome shotgun sequencing project.
CGCCTGATCCTGCTGTTAAATGCTCAACTGCTCCTGTTGATCCACCGGTTAGGGCTATAGATATCGTACCAGGGCCATTTGTTATCGTTATTCCCGTGCCAGCTGTTAGCGTACCCACTCTAATATTTGGAGCAACCGCAGATCCTATTAAAAGTTGACCATTTAAAGTTACAGATGCTGGCATATCAGCTCCATTGAACTGAACATTATCAGCGAACATTACACCATTAGCAAATCCTGGCACTTTTAACCTCTAATGTTAATTTTTATCCGACAAACACATAATTACCAGTTGCATTCCAATCTATGGTAAATCCTGTTACACCTGTAACTTGTATTAAAGCATTATTTCCTGACACTGCTAAAGATGAAGTATTTGAAGCTAAGGCAGCATCTTCAAATGAGTCAACAGCTTGAGATGGTAGTAATGTTGCAGTTGTCCCATTAGAACGAATTGAGCCTACAATTGTGTACCCAGCACCTAAAGGTAATCCGGCTCCGGCTGTTGCAAATCCAGCAATACTGCAATCAAATGTATACGTCCCAGGTGTTGTACTTAATGGAAAAGTTATGAGTGTTGTTGTTGAAAGACCTATTGATGTAGCAGATCCAGTAATTCTATTAGTAAGTTGAATTACCTCATTATTGCTCCCATTTGGATTAGCAATTACCTGAATACCATTTGCATTATTTAAAGTAGATGAGCCACCATTTATATTTACGAAATTTGAGGCTGGTATAACCGTTCCGCTATCGGTAACAAAACTTGTTGGCACAGAAGGAGGAAGGCTACCTGCTGTTACTGGCTTGATAATTTGGCTCATGAATCTCCTTAAACCGAATCAGCGAATATATAACTTACTGAAAATAGTGCTGCTCCAGCTGCGCCTTTAGCATATATTGTGGTGCCAATCCTAAATGTAAAATTACTTGCTAGGTGTGCCTTATCTCTTAAATCTAAAACTATGGCTTCTCCAGCAGGAAATGTATGCCATACAAAATTCGGATTATTGGATATGCCTACTGGGACAAGTCCCTGATTATCAAAAATTATCATCACTGGATTAGCTGTTAACACTCCAATTACATCAAAACCACCCGTGAGGGTGGTAATGACTAACTCTTGTGCCATATCTGCTATACCTGAGTTATTTACAGACATTTTTATTCCGCTGGTTTGGGTTCAACAACAGGATTTTCTTCGCATGCTGCACAAGCAGATTCCTGTTCTGCTGATACAACAGATGGATTAGGTTCCGCAACTACTGGCGAACTTGGCTGCGATGTTTGTTGAGATTTAATTTGCTCTTCAATATTAGAGACATGAGCCATACATTTAATTAGAAAATCTTTAACAAGTGGAAGTGGAGAGTTTGGATCGCAAATAAGATGAAACGCAAAACCTTCTGCTTCGCTAAATAATGCTGCTAAATTCTTTAACATATTTTTTCCTTTAAGTAATTATTTGACCCATATAATTTGAGGTCGTGTTCGCATATAAATTAATTGATTGGAACGCCGTTGTCAATGTCTTACTTGTGGCAGAAGTCCCACCTGATGATATTGTGGTGGATCCTCCGGGTGTAGTAATCGTGATAGTATGAGCTGCAGCCTGACCTGTCGCATCATAAATAACCAGATATCGTCCTGCTGCTGGAGCATTAGGAAGATTAATTGTAACAACACCAGCTGTTGGATCTACTGCAATCACTTGATCTGTTCCCAAAACTGTATAGGGGGATGCTGCATGGTTAACTGATGTCACCGGGAGTACTTGACCTCCAGTCAACTTTAATCCACCTGTTCCAGCATTAATTGTAGTTGTAGAAGTTGTGTTAGTACTTCCAATTGTTACCTGATTAGCAGCAGCTCCGGTAGCTATTGATAGTGTTTTACCGCCTGTACTATTAGCAAAATTGATTATTTGTGCGCCAGTTCCTCCGAATAAAGTTACCAAGCCTATATTTGCACCTGTTGAGCCTAAAGAGAATGTTCCACTGGTTTGAGCTGATCCAATGGCTATTGATCCTGTAGTCATAGCTGCTGCAATGGATAGTGATCCACCTGATTGACCATTTGCTAATGTCACAGTGTTATTTGCAACATCAGAAGCCAAGTTTACAGTACCACCACTTCCAATAATTGCAAATGTGCTTCCAGATGCTTGTGTAAACGTGATATTTCCCATAGTTGTAGAGCCGACGTTTAAAACGGAAGCTGCTGCCCCAGTAAGAAGGTTCATTGTAACAAGCGTTCCTGTGGTTGTAGAAACATTGATTGTGTTTGTGGCAGCTGTGTTAATACCATTAAATAGGTTCAATGTTTGTGAAGTTGCAGCACTTGTAGATGAGAATATATTTAGAGTTTGCATGCCTGTAGTTGCCACACCATTTAAAATATTGACAGTAGAGTTGGCGGCATTAGCTCCGTTATTAATAGAGGTAATCTGCGCACTAGCTGCAATACCATTCTGAATTAGCACACTATTAGCTGCGGTGCTAGATCCTATAGTAATTGGGCCTGTTTGAGCTGCGGCACCAAGAGTAATAACTGCTGCTGCTGTGGCTGTAGTTAAACCACCAGTCAGTATTGTGTTGCCAGTTGCATTACCTAGGGCCAGTGTTCCTGTGCCCGATAATCCAGCAATGGTTGTGGCAGCTGATCCTGTTGTATTGATTAAAACAGTCCCTGCAATAGTTGTTGCGCCTTCTGTTGTTGTACCTGTAGTTTGCAAAGTACCACTAACAGCTAAATTTCCTGTAATGGAGGTATTTCCGGTTGTATTTCCAATATTAACAGCTCCCGTTCCTCCTGTACCTATCGATGTTACAGCCGATCCTGTGGTGTTAATATTCGCTGTTCCTGCTTGTGTTAATGCTCCAAGAGTTGTGGTTCCTGTCACTCCCAGTGTTGTGCTAAATGTTCCTGATGAGAATGTGGAAGCCCCTGTTACCCCTAAAGTCGTGCTAAATGTACCCGAACTAAACGAAGAAGCCCCCGTCACACCTAATGTTGTTCCAACCGTCAAAGCAGCCGAAGCTGTTATAGCTCCTGAAGCTGATAGTGTGGTAAAGGCTCCAGCTGCTGGAGCAGTTCCACCAATAGCAAATGGTGAAGCAAAGACGGCGGGTAAATTACTAGGTATGATTGCTTCATTAGGATGCGCTCCAACACCTGCAATAGCATCAGCATTTGTTGCAAGATAGACATACCCCTGTTGCGCTGTAGTAGCAGGAACACCTGCTCCCACAACAATTGAAGATAAAGCCGATGCTACATCATTTGCAGAGGCTACATAAAGTGAGCTTGGAGCACCTCCAGAAGAAGTTTCGGAAGGAGTTGCAAGAAAAACTGTTCCTATGGTTGTTTGCGTAGCTGGATTGCTTCCACCTGTTATAAACGTACCATTTCCAAGTGAAGTCGATATGGTAAAAGGCGAAGTAGCTGTATCAATCCATAAAGTACCTGCTGGAATAATATCATTAGTTGAAGGTGCTGTTGGTGAAGAAATAGGTAAAGGCAAAATTGTTACTGAAGGTGCATCTCTTCCTACTGCTTGTACGTATGTTTTTTTGACCATAAAAAACCCTTTGTTAAGTAAAATTTAAATTATGGTCACCATGAAATAAACACAAGAAAAATCTGAATTATTTCTGGACTGTTATGTTTTATTATGCTATATTTGGATATATATAAATTTGAGGTAGAATGGAAAAGGAATTTTATTCTGTTGAAGAGTTTGCAGAGATATTTCAAGTGGGTTATTTATTGATATTAAAAGCAATTAAACAAGGAAGGGTAAGAGCTTTTAAAATTACAACAGGCTCAAGATCACCTTACAGAATTCATAAGAGTGAAGTTTTAAGGGTTCAATTTGATGGAATTCATGAAATAAATGAAAAAATGTCAAAACATGTTGAAGAAATAATTGATTAAAAAATAATTCAAGGAGGAATTATGGATTGGGAAGATGCTTTACACATTGTTGGGTTAGGTGCAATGTTTTGGCTGGGTGGAAAAGCTGGTGAAAATAGAGCTACTCAAGCGTATATGAATGAAAGAAAAGATCAAGAACTTAAAGATTTAAGAGAAGAGATTGAAAAATTAAAAATGGCTCAATTGGAAAGAAAGGATAATTAATGAGTGAAAAAAATCTGGATGAATTAAAAAAAATTGTATTAAATCTTATTAAAAAATTTGGACACGAACAAGCTATAGTAGCATTATTAATGTCACTTGGAAATTTGATTCAACATTTAGGCGAAAATGTTTCTCCTGATAAATGGGTAGAAATTATGGGTGATCCTGTTGTAGCGTTATGTGCGAGGGAAGCTCATCAATTTTTATTAGAAAAAAACAAGATATTTAATAATTAAATCATTTCTTTTTAAGATGTTTCAAAGTTTCTGCAAGGCGAGCCCGCTTGCCTTCTTTTCCACCTTTCTTTTCAGCAGCTTTGAGTTTCTTTTCTGGAATTTTCTTTCCTTTTTTTACCCCTAATTCTTCGTGCAAAGCACCTTTTTTCATATGCATTTCTTGAATCCATTTCTTTTTCTCTTTAACCATTTTTTATCCTATTTCTTAACAGGTTTTTTCTTTTTATTATTTTTGAATTTCTGTTGCAAAAATGCCATGATTTTCACAAGATTACTTTCTTTTTTTTCTTTCTTCACGCTCTTTTTTCTCCTTTGCCTTTACTGCTGCTTTGGGTAAAGCAAAAAAGTCATAAACCTTTTCATATTTACGCACATACTCTTTCCCTTTTCCGCCATAAAGCTTTTGAAGTTCTCTAATAAGTGCAGAAAGACCAGCACCACGAGACTCTTCACCTTGTGACCAAGCACCATAGAAATTTGATCCTGTAGTCTTAGCCTGAAATAAAGCTTGTTGAATTTTTTGGGCAAACTCTTCGGGAATATCCTTATAAACATATAAAGCCCCATCATGAGGCATAAAGATAAATTCATTGTGATTTGGATCATATCCTGCAACATTTATCATGGATGATCTTTCAGACTCAGGGATTTTATTGACCAGTTCAGTGTACAGTTCAGCCATGTCTTTTTCAGGTAAAGGGGATGAAATGGCTTCTTCATGTGGGATTCTATGGGCTTTACCTTCAGATTCAACTATTAAACCCTTAGAATCTGTTCCTTTAACGTGACCAATACCATTGGGAGTTAAAACTTCTGAGCCTTTTTCAATCTTTTGGGGCTTTTCAGGTTCAATTTTAGATTCTTGAACTTGTATTGGAGTATTTTCAGGTTGAATTTGTGTGTTTTGTGCATTAACTTGAGGCTGATTACCTTGTTTTTGAATATAATCTTTCACAATTTCAGATAAAGGCATTTGTGTTTGAGATTTAAGCCATTTTTTTTGATTTGGATTTAATTGAATCTCTAATCCAGCTGCTATCTGACTTGGATCATTTCCAGCATTCTGTAGATTAATCAATTTATACTTCAATCCCATTTGATTAATGATTGATTCTGAATCAATTGGAGGCATTTGTTGTGGCATAGCCTGGGCTGCCTGTGCCATTTGATTAGGATTTGTTTGACCAGCTCCGGCATTTATTTGCTGTCCTGGTGTCATATTCATGGGTAAAGGTGTCGGATTTGGGGCTTGGGGGACTGCGGGGTTTTGAGGTAAAGGAGAAATATTACCAATGGGTGCTTGTGCTGCTGGTCCAGGCAATTGTCCTTGTGGTGCTAATGCAGGAAGTATTTGAGAAGCTCTAACTGCCGCACCTCTTCCAGCCATCCCTGTTATACCAGCTATCCCTGCGGCTGCTGCGGTTGTCGCTCCTGCTAATATTTTAAATCCTGTTTTTAGTCCAGGATGAACAGATTGGGATTTTTTATAAAGATTGTTTTCCCCCCCATTTTCTCCCGAAAGAATCTTACTTGCTTTTTCTCCAGCTCCTCCAATGAAATAAAGTATTTTCTCTAAAGTGTGACCTGCTGCAATTCCAGCATTTATTTTTAACGCTAATGCAGGATGACTTCTTCCTAAAAATTCGAGGATTTTTTTTACAGAATAACCAGAAGAAAGAGCCTGAGCAATAGAATTCATTTCTTGCCTCTAAGTGCATTTATCCAATTTGACCAAGCAGCAGGATTGAAAATTTCCCATAAAGGTTTAATTCTTGGGATTCTTAATTCTTGCATTTGATTTTCTTGAAAAGGAGATAATTTTAATCCTTTTTCCTGCGCTCTTGATAAAGCATCTGTAAAATCTTTTTCAGTTCCTTTAGAATTCAATACTTGACCTCTTAATAGGATCAAATCATCTTCAGGTTTTAGATGTTTCAATTGTTTCGCTAAATTATTAACATATGTTTCCCTATATAAAGGATAATCTTTGTTAATTTTTTCTCTTCCTATATTATCTTTTGTATATCTTTCAGGTGCTTGAAAAACAGACATACGATTTAAATTAGCTTTATTTGTTTGATCTCCCCAGATAGATTGATGCAATTCTTCTATTCCCATATCTTTATTTTGGATTGCATCTTCTTTAACGGTTTCATAAAAACCCTCTTCCACTAGTGATTTATAGGCTTCCTTATTAGCATTAAGATAATCATCAACATCTTTAGCACCCCTTGCAAAAGGCATTGAAGGAATTTCCTCTAATGCATGAATGCGGTTCATATCCCTTCTCAGATTTTCCATTGAATTTGTATGCATAGCTTCTGGTGTTAAATTGATAGGTTGATTACCAGCATATTGAAAGTATTTATTTGTTAAATCCTCTTTGGCTCTATTACCAAAATCATTTAAATGAGGTGATAATCTTTCAGCTGCTTGCTGTCTAAAAGTTGTCCATTTATTGCGTATATTATTTTGCTGATCTTGTGTTAAATCATAACTTTTTAAAGCTTCATTAAAACGTGTTTTTACATCTTCTCTCAATCGATTCAACACATTATCTATAACTTGAGGTGTCTTACCTTCATTAAATAATTTTTGTCTTATTTGTGCCTCTTCTTCTGGCCTGAGATCGCTTTTCATTTCAAAATCAAATGTCGGAACAGGGGAAAATTTGCTTGATCCTACCATCAAATCTGGTCTCATATCTTGCAAATATTGATTGGATAAATTTTCTATATCTTTTGAATCTTTTGCATTTATTTTTTTTTCATTTTGTCGATTGATTGGTGTATTTGAGGGAGCTGCATCATTTGGAATATTTCCAGATGGTGCTATGGATCCCTCAGGAATCATTTGATTTTGGGGTGATGGATTTACATTTCCAGGCAATGAATTAGGAGATAAAGAATTTCCATATTGTCCGGCATTCGTTCTTTCTAAAATTTGTGGAAGTAATGTAGCTAAATATCTTTCAGATCCTGGTATGCCAGCTCCTGCTTCCATTAGTCCTAATGTTAAATCTAATTGACTTGCATTTGGATTATTAGCCAATCCTCTGACTTTTTGAAACGCTTGTTGAAGTTGATTTCTTTGCACTAATTGTTCTGGAGGTATAAAGTTTTTAGCTAATCCATTTCCTAAAGCATGACCAATCATACTGGCTGATGATTGAGTTGGTGAAAGATCGAAATATTGAACTGCCATTATACATTCCCCATATATTTTTGATAAGCATCGCTAAGACCCTGAAAACCTTGTTGCATTCCTGGAAAACCAGCATTTGCATAACTTTGAGCAAAAGCATTTCCACCACTTTGTTGTGGCCGTGTATAGCCAAAAGGCTGGGCATTTAATGCTTGTCCTGACATATTTCCATATTGTCCCATTAAACTTTGAGCGGCCTGCTGTCCAAGTCCAGCTTTAAGTTGAGCAAGCATATTTTGAAGATTTCCCCCCGCGCTACTTAATGACTGACCAAAACCACTTGAATTTAAACCTCCTCCCATTGCACCCATACCCGCAAATCTTTCTGCTAAACCTGGAATTGTTTGTTGATTGAATTGGTCCATATAGGGTTGGGCAAATTGATTTACGGCTTCAGAACTTGGATCCATATATTGTCTTTGTAATCCTAATGCTTCTTGATTACCCTGACCTAACTGTCCTTGGGGTCCCAACATCTGCATCATCTGACTCAAAAGATTTTGCTGTGGTTTTGATAATGTGGAAACTTTTCCCATTTTATCACCCCCCCCAAATAATGAAGATGCTCCAGCTATAATCGCAGGTAATAATTGTATCATTGCTTGCATAATCAGTTTCCCTTTGTGTACTCCAATACTATTGTGGAGAGTGTATAATTACTCAAATTTGTTGTTGAGGTCACTGTAACATTTGTGGAATTCATTGTTAATAATATATTTTGATTGGGTATAGGAATACCCTCTAGATCTGTGGGATCAGTGCCTGCACCATAAGCATGAACAAGTCGATATCGGTTATTCCATCCAATAATATTATGAGCTACACTTTTTGAGGTTGCATTGGGTAAAGGACCAAATATTACAGTCATTCGGTAAACATTTCTAAATATTTGAGTATTGTTTTTTTCAAAATATCGTTCACTGGTTCCTTTCTCAACAGGAATATAATAGCCGCCCGATTTAGAATTAACCGCATTGACGATTTTCTGATAAACATCATAAATCTTTTCCCTAAACAATTCAGGTTCTTCGGGGAATTCGATGCTATAAGCTAGTTGATTTTCTAATCCTGGTTGATCATTAGAATATCCCATTATACTCCAAATATATTTCTACCACCTGGTAGGTAATAGATTTTCATTGCATTGAGAACAAAAGCCTGTTGATGTGTTTGTAACTGACTCATTTGATCATTATTGTTTGTGATAATCAATGATAAATATTGACCGAAAGAAGTTGAATAAAACCTATGCCAAGTATATTGGGAACCCAAAGTAAAATATTGTTCTTTTACTTGAGTCCAGTATCCCATACTAATATATGCTGATAGACCAGCAGTCACGACTGGAATACTAAAAGTATTTGTGGAAATGAATGTGACTATATATTCACCACCATTGAGCTGTGTAGTTCCTTGAATTCCAGAAAATAATATATCAGCTCCATTTAATAGACCATGATTTATTGATGTGATAATTGCAAAATTCGTATTTGTTAAATCAATTCCTGTTATATATCCGGTTTTGTTATTACAAGTTTCTACATTATAATTTCCTATCTGGAGATTTCCCTGATCAGTATCTGTAGCATTCATTCGCATAATTATATTCATTATCGCACTTGATGTAGTATCAAAGAGAAAATCAACATATGAAGTTTTAACATTCATACCCACTTGCTTAGCAGGATTGAAGTCTTTAGTTTGAATATAGACTTTAGGAAATAAGGCGATTACTCCGCCTCCAATGTAGGTTGCTCCCGCAGTTATATCACCGCTAAAATTAGTATATAAAACCTGTGTAGGAATATCCCAAAGGGCTAATATGATATTGTTATTATCAACATATTGGACTTGGTAAATTTCATTATTAAGTGTTGTAGTTCCAGGGGTAGAAGTTGATTCAACAAGGAACTGCATGCCTGTCAAATATATCCATTCACCATTTGTAAGGTTGTGATTTGGGATCATTAAAGTTATTGGTCCTGTTGCGCTAGCAACAGATATTGCAGTAATTGCCAGGCTTTCTTGATCTTGAGCATCTATAGTGCTATCCATTTGCAATTCAGCATCTGGATAACCATAAAAGTGGGCGAACCCTTGTTGATTTCCACTTACAATAGTCGGGTAATTCTCTTGTAAGCCATCATCCCATAATACATTATCATTATCCCAAAAGACATCCAACCTATCCCATGTAATTGAAGCAGGATATTTGAAATTGCCAAAACAAGTGATATTATTTCGAAAAAAAGCATAAGTATTATTTCTATAATTATAAATCAAACTATAATTAGGAAAATATTGACCTTGATACTGATCATCGAATCTTGGATAACACCAAAAAACAAGTTCTTTTCTAAAATCTCTGATACCTTGAACCCTTTTTGGTCCTTCTTGTACTCTTTTAAAGTCATAAACTGTATCTGGGATATCTAAATCTATTCGTTTAACATCTGTTCCTGAACTTCCTACAATTGCTTTATCACCTACAGTTAATACCCCTGAATCAAAAAGTATTGTAGAAAAAGTGGATTCCGAACCAAAATCAGAAGAAATTCTTTCCCAAATGAAAGGAATTCCATACTCGCCCAAATATTGTAAACGCCAAGTGGAACTTTCAAAAAATACAATTAGCGTATTTTTATAGAATGCAGCTGAAATGATATCTTCATTAGTAGGAGCATCAATAAAGCCACCTTTTCCAAATGTATCAGATTTCCAAGCATCTTGTTGTATGGGACTTCCTATTTGAGAGAATCTAGCCCTATTATATATATTGACTGCTTGTCCTAAAGTTGTGCCTTCCCAGGTATTTAATGCAATTAATCGACCATAATAAGGAATTAATATCTTAGCTTGGAAAAGAAATGATGAACTTTGATTATAAGTTGCAGTTACTGTATATGTTGTAGTACTTGGCAATACAGGGTTAAAAGAAAGCGTAATTGCTCCAGTAGTATAGTTTATAGTGCCTGTATTTGCTCCTGATGAAACAAGTGTGCCATTCATTGGAGTATCACGGAAAACAATATCAGGTTGAACATCAAGATTATCTTCTACTGTAATCACCACTGAGCCTTCTACTATAGGCAAATTAGCTAATGTTCCTGCAAATGCAGCTGAACCCGAGTCTAAGATCATTGTAAGTACATTAATTTGCTCTGTAGATCCAATTGTTGGAATAAAATCAGTCCATGTTGTCCCATCTGTGTATCTAATAGGATCGGTTGTAGCTATATCTTGATCTGTTACAAAATTAGTAACAAAAAATAGTCTTGTTTGTGAATCGGAACCTCTATAATTAGCACCCCAGAAAAAGTCATAATCAGTGCCAGTCCAAGTAACATTTTGAGCGGGCAAAAATTCTACGAAATCAAATCCATTTTGAATATAAGCATATTTTGTATCAAAGAAAATAGCTTGTTCACCATTTATCCCCGCTATATCTCTAGTGGGTATTCCCATAGCAGGTAAAGCAGGATAATAATTGAAACTAATTGAAACAGAAACTCCATTTGCTGGTGTGCCACCACCACTAAAAACAAGATTTAGTTCACCTGTCACATAATTGATGAATGATCCAGCAATGATTTGATATGCTGTTCCTGTAGTTCTTAATAAAGTTCCATTTCCTTGATCTGTGAAAACTGTTTGATTAGGTCCAGAATCTATTGTAATTACAACGCTTCCATCCTGTATTTCCGAATTAGATTCTGTTGTCCTGAAGGTCGATAAAAGATCGGAAATATTATATATACTTGTTCCATTTGCATTCGGCTCAGAAATAGCGGTTAATGTACGTCTATAACGACCTAGAAATTGTAGTCCTTCCCTCTTTCTAACTTCACCTCGATAAACATAGGCATTGTATAAATTTGCAAAGGCATCATTAGCTATAAATACAGGTTTTTTATTCTTTTGTACACCCGAACTAAAATCTGCTAATTCTATGTTTTGCATTTATAATCCAATTGCTGTCCAAGTAAACCCAACATAAGCTGAAGTGCTAGTATCAAAATCGCAAGTAAAACCTAAGTTTGTTACCGTTCCAGCTCTTAATGATGCTGTATGAGCTACTGCTGAGCCACCTGCTTTATCAATTGCTGTAATTGTAACGACAACATTAGAAGTTTGAAAAGGTACTGGGTATGTTACTAGAATTGTGCTAGGTGAAATTTGAGGAGTTGAAAGAGTAGATAAAACAGTAGCATATTGAAATAATAGACCACCATTTGTACCCCCAGGCAAAAATGTCCAACCACCTATTTGAGAATAATTTGTAGTTACTGTTCCTGCAGTTATAAATTGACCCATTGTAGATATAAAAGCAGAATTTACTCTTGTCATTGCGTAGACAAAACCATTTGATTCGGCTCTTAGAAATAAATCTGTCTCGACAGGATATAATCCAGGTTTCGCATAGATGGCTAATTCATTGGCTTCAGTGCTTGGGTCTGAAGATTGCTCAGGATAGGATGACCACATATGCTTACCCTGATTAGCAGAGTTGAAAGGATAATGATTTTCTTCAAATACATTATATATTTGCTGGAAGTTGGTATTAATCCTGTCCCTGGTTGATCCTAAGCTATCACCTGTTACCGGAATATTAGGGGTATAGGTCACAAATTACCTCTTAATAAATTTCTGATTTATCGCCATGTCTTACTTTTTTCTTTGTAGCTGTCTTAACAGTTAATGGTTTTCCTTTTTTTCCTTCGCCTTTACCTTTTTGCAAAAGATTTTCCTTAGAATAATCAGCTGCGACTGATTTTTTAGGGTCAAAGCCTGTTTTTTTCTTCATTGCCGTTTTCTTCATCATGGTGTTCCCCATCCCCAGCCATTTGACTGATTTTGTTCTTGTTCAACTTGTCTAAATATTGTTTTACATTGTCTTGTACCTAATTGTCCATAAGTACGAGTGCGTGCTTGCTGAATCTTTTCATCAATGAAAGCTTGCATCATCGCCACACCATCCATATCTAGCCGGTTTTGATAAAGCTTTTTAGCTATACCAAAAGATAATAACTCCCACCAATCCATTTGTTCGGGTCTGCCATCAAGATTGGGTGTGGTAATGTTTGTAGTGCCCAGCAATGCAAGAGAAGGAAGTCTATATGCTGTTACCTCAATTGTATAACCCATATCAGGAACCGGCCTTAAAACGAATTGCTGTTGATTGAATAGAATTGTGTAAGGCATTCCCAATGTAACTGAGGTATATTGGATATTAATGTTATTTCCACCTGGTATGACACTTGTGAACGTTAAATCAGATATAGCACCCGTCACATAATTAATAGTTCCTCCTGCAATACATGCTCCTATTAAGTTACCATTGCCATCGTCTGTGACATTGCATGTGCCATTTGACGTATTCGCCGTAATTAAAATGTTTTGTACCCTCGATATATTAGGCTGTAAGGGGGTGGGTGAATTAAAATTGGGAGGATAATTACTCGGAAATACTCCTGAGGCAGTTTCCAGTGTATTGGCCATAGGATTGTTATTATAAGAACGCAATATCACCGTATCATTTGGCAATCCTGGCACTTGACCCACATATGGTCCAGCAGTTTTGTTGCCTTGTGCAAATTGGAAATTCATTTGCACGTTAAAGTTATAGGCATAGAAAGCTTGTGAATCTTGATAAAGGATTATTGATCCTTTTGCGCATGTAACAGGTGCTCCAATAGTTGACCATTGATCAAAATCAAAAGGGTATGTATCAATACCTCTAATTGTATTGAATGTATAGACATCTTTAAGCTTTAAAATACGCATATCATCGGGAAGATCGTTAAGATAAAAGCTATTAAGCATTTTTATCAATTTGACATCAGTGACTTGGGAATTGTTTCCAGCGGCTCCTACTTCCCTAGCTTTTTCTAAAATGTCTTGTAATATCCCTGGTTGCATTATAGAAACTCACTCGGTATAAAGCGAATTCTGGAAGTTGTTTCATATGTTGTGGGTATATTTATCTTTCCCGAACCTTGTTGCTCAACCTTTAGATTGGCATATCTTCTTATCTTTTTCTTGGTGCCATTGATCAATTTAATCAATCCCATTGGCAGATCACAAATTTCACCATGTAATAGTTGAATTGTACGAATTGGCTCTCCTGGATAAATTCTATAGCAAAATTCAAAAAAACCACCTTCTGCTTCGGTAAATTCAAACTGGCCCTTTACCATTTTTTCATCTTCTTTACGCATCTGTTTTATTAATGCGTCCATTTCAACTTTTGTCTTAGTGGCTTTTTGCTTTTTATGTAGTTCTATTACTCTCATATATCACCTATTTTTAAGAGGGAGTTTCCTCCCTCTAATTTTTATAATACTAATTCATCTTAAAGCGGTCATACTTCATGGCTAACCAATCATATGTAACGCCTGATGCAGTAATAACATTTGAACCCATATTCATATAATATTTGTTTCTGTTATCAAAAGAATCTAAAAGATTGGTTCCTTCCGGCATCTGTGGATTAGTAGCACTTCCGGCATTAGGCACAACACCCGAAGAAGATGGCACAGCCACAGCAGGTGAAATACCGGCAACTGCTTGAGCACTTGTTGGAAATGTAAATGCACTAAATCCAGAAGTGTTATAATCAAGTGTTACAGATGACACTGTGGCACTATTAGTAACACTCAATACCCTAGCCACAACATCATTCATTTGTGTCATACCCCATGGTGTTGGTACTCTAAAGCTAATATTCTCACCTGGAGTGAAATTATTCATCGCAGTAAAGTAAACAACCGCTTGTGTAGCTTGAGTAATATTGGCGATATAAGCCCAGCGAGGATAAAATAAGCTTGGATAATACTTTTTAACAAAACCAGCCGTTGCATTAGCAGCAAAAGTAATTCCGCTTGATGCCATATATCCAAGTGTAATACTTGTATTTGTGGTAACCGCAGTAACCTGGAATGTGTATCCGGCAATTTGCAATTCACCTGTAGTTCCATACAATCTTACATAATCACCTACTGTAATATTACCTGTATTTGCCATGCTAACAATAAATGTTCCGGCAGTACCTGTAATTGCAGTTAAGGCTAATGGTGCAAAAGTGGGTGGATTAGTGGTATCAATAAAAGTAAAACCATTACTTGTAATTGCTGCTGACGCTAAAGCGTTAGTGGTTACAGCTTGGTTATTGGCTTGGGCATAACCTTGAGTCATTCCATTTCTGAACCATGATTCAATAGCTGTGACTGCTGCTGCATTTCCCCAATTATCTCGATTTCTCAACCAAAATAAATCCGGTTGTTGATCCAAAGCTACTTGTTGAACAAGCGAGGTGCTAGAGACAAAACTACCACCATCAATTATTTGAAAAGGTAACATGTTTTATCCTCCTATATTCCGGTTGAGCGTAGATTTTGAACCCACAAATCATTATTTTGACACTGACCTTGATAGAAATTGCAAGCTGCTGTATGTCGAAGCAAGCAAGGGTCATTATTGTATCCTGGTGGCAAATAGATATATTTCGCTCTACCTCCAGCCTGGAATACGACTTTATATCCTTCTTGAGCTGTGATAAAGCAGTTAGCAATATCATTACCCATTAAAGAAGCATTAGGTGAAATTGATCCTTGTGAGGATACAAAGTATCTAATGTTGTTTACACCACCCCATTCGGATGATAGAGTATTCATAGCACCTGTACCATATTCAAACTTCCTTCGGAAGCCCTGAATGTTATTCAATACAGGAATCATACGAGTATGAACCATACCACCATAGCAATCGCCGAGTGGGCTTGTACCGAACTTATCGGAAGCACCAATCATATCCGTTACATATTCACCATCATTGGTTTGCAATACAGCAACAAGATCATCATTATCTGACAATGCCATTTCTGTAGGTAAATCGCCATTTTCACCCCCTACACAATTCACGATACTCGCAGAACTTTCGAGATTATCGCGCTGGAGTTTATCCGAAGTTTCCTTATAGGCTTGTCCTAATCGGGCTGCAGCGGCATTTAAGATGGGGTCTTGGTTGGTCATTGTGACCTGTTTTGTTAGAACAATGTATGTTGCATAGTTTCTAACACGGCAATCCACATCAACCCTTGTGAGTAGCTGTAAAGGAGGGTTTAACTGTGAATTATCTAAAGGCACTTCAAAAGTGTCCAAAGCATCATATCTTGATTGGCGGTTGATGAATCCGTCATTATCTTTTACCTCAACAACACTAGCAAAAAGATTGTGAATACAGTTTCTTTCAGGTGTTGAAAGCAACTTATCGGTATAGTTTTGCTGTATTTGTGAGGGCATATTGCCTAGATTGACTGACATAGCTATCCTCGAGGTTTATAAACCGTTCGCCTGACTCGCATATCCCATCATCTCTTCATATAAACGGTTTTTATCCGCTTCAGTTGATTTAAAGGCTTGTGCCATAGGTCGTTTGTCGAAAGCCATTGGAGATTGAATGGTCTTACCATTTCTATCCAATTTCTTTTCAACTTCTCTAACTCTACGAGCATTAGGTACTTTATCAACTAGATTCAAAGCTTTGATGTATTTATAACTTGTGATCGCCATTTGGTAGGGATCTTTAAGCTGTGATATGGTTGCCGCTAGCTCAGGTTCGTTTTTTTCTAAAAGTTCCAAAGTTTCATTATTTACGATATCGTTAAAGTCTGGAAATTTTGAAGGTATCGATGATAAAAGCTTATTTTGCTCTTGTTGAGCAAGCTTGGCCTCTAATTCCATTACCTTTTTCTCAAGGGGCTGCAAAGCTTTATGAGCTAATTGCTTGACCTTTCCTTTAGGTATGTAATCTTCATCGGGATCTTCAGGCTCTTCGGCAATTGTTTGTTTTGACTCAGGCTTTTGCGCTAAAAACCTTTCTATCAATTCATCCTTTTGCTTCAACTGCCATTCCATTTCCTTTTGACGTTGTCGCATAGCTTGAAAATCATGATCTTTCTTAGCGGCTTTCTTTACAGCCTCTTCGTCATATCCTTGATTATCTTGCTCTAATTCATTTTGTTCAGAAATTTCAGGTGCAACCTGTTCTAATTCGCTATCTAAATTCTGATCAGTCATGAACGTCCTTTTTTGCAGTGGTTAAAGCTGCTTGCAACCATATTATTATGAGGTGATGAATCCTCGTGCATCATAATTGAAAATTTAAATGGTATGTATGTTTTTGTCTATTAAAATTTTAATATATTAGAAACTTCTTAGGATTTCAAATTAAAATATTATCAAAACAATCTTGAATATTTGTCATGGGAATTGCTGAATAAGGTTTAACGCCTGATCCGGCAGGCACAACTGTAGGAGGAGTAGTGCCAGGTGTATTTAATAAAGCGAGTGTGAATATACCCCACGTACTTGTATCTATCGGAACTGTGATTGAGTTGGAGGTTATGGCAATAACTTTTGCACTTAAATTATTGATTTCAGGCATCCCAAACGATGGTGTCACCCTAAATGAGACAATTTGTCCTAAAGTATAATGATTATTTTGTGTAAATGTTATAACTGCATTTGTAGAATTGGTAATATTACTAATATATCTATATCTTGGTACAAATAAATTAAGCTTCATTAGGTTATTATCCTAATAATATTACGTTCTTTACCCATTTTACGGTCTTTAAAATGTTTCATGGGCTCAACCAATTCAATACCTTTTGGATTCTTCTTTCCTGTCTTTCTAAAACCAAAATGATCCATTTTATCTAAGAGATAGGCGTAAATATCATTGAGTTGCTCAACATTATATTTTTCGGGATTATTAATGAAATTTGGAAATGATGACCAATGAGGTAAAGACCAACAAAATAATGTCTCTTGCGTTTTTGGATTAGTCCAGAAAACACAGCAGGAAGGTTCAGGATATGGTCTATTCTCTTGCTTTACTACCCTCCTTAAAATCATATTAGTAAGTTGGGCATCTTTCTTTTCATGTATAGTAATATAATAAGGCCGATTTTCAAATGGGTTGCTGCGAATAGCATCATTTAAATCTTCCACAAGGGAAGGCATTAGTTCATGACCTAAATCACCAGCAACCGGATTATCTTTGCACTCTCTGGCTTTGAGTGCTAAAGTGCCAACGGTGTCTCTGTCACCGTATTGGCTTTTACTCATATCTGCCTTTATATGCTTTGCGTCTTATTTCACCTGCATCTCTACTCATTTGTTTTTCTTTGCGTTCGATATAGTCATTGGCTTTGCCAAATTCCTTACCTGCAAATTCTTTCTCTGAAGGTTGATAGCTTTTAACTTCAGGTGACATATCACCTGGGTTATTGCCATATTCCATTCCCATTCCTTTCTTACCCATATAACTCTCCTTTTAAGCAGCTGTTGGCGTAACCATAGCCTCTGGCTGCAACATTTGTAATACTTCTAGTTTTTTTTGTAAGTGGTCTAAATCCATTCCATCCAATTCTTTTATAGCTTTTATCACATTAAGTAAAGAAGCTGTATCCTCTTGATGGGCACGTTTAAGCTTATCTTGAGCAATAGCCACATCTGTTTGTATTTTGGCTTCACGCTCATTTGCAAGGCTCTTCTGTGATTGTGCGTAGGATAGCTTGGTTTCATTATCAATTTGCATTTGCTGCATTTGCATTTCAGCCATTTTTTGCTGTTGCTCTTGCTGTGCTTGCTGTGCCTTAGCCATCTTCTCAATGATTCGGTCTTTGTTTTGTATGGTCATAGCTTCAATGATTTCATCTTGTGGGAATATCTCACCGAATCTTGCTTGTAATTCAAATAATTGAGCTAATTCCAGCTGTTGCTGTGTCTCTGTCAATACACCTTGGACTATTTTTGCCCCATATTTGAAGAAAGCTTTGTTATCAAATTCAGGTGTTGGTTCTTCACCAATTACTTGTTTAATTTTTCCAAAAGTCCAAAAATATTGAATCATTTCTATTATGAGATCACCACATTCACGTTGTGATTCATCCATTTGATCAAAGTATTTTTGAAGAGTTGTTAATCCAGCACCTTGACGCAGCATTGAAAGTACTCCGGCCTTATCATCGACCGCTGATCCCATTAGCTCTTCATTGACACCTGATATCTCTCTAAAGACAGCTTTGAGCATATCTTCCATTTGAAGCATGACAGGGGAAGGAGGGATAATTTGCATTGGCTGGACATCATCCATTTGCATCTTATCATTGACTACAAGAACTCTGCCATTACCTGTATTGATAGAATCATCAGGTGTAAGTAAAGCACCCTTTTTTACTTTGATTCCTTGTTGTTGGCTGGAAAGTATGTCTAAATCTACGACCTTGCGGTATGAAAAAAGGTATTGGGCATCGCGTAAATCGCGGACTACGCCCTTGAATTTGTAACTATAGTATGGAGTGTCGGGATTAAAATTTCCGTACACTCCTACAAATGGATACCGATCAGTGCCATACGGTCTTTGTTCATCTATTATTACACGGCCATTTATACTTATAACTCTATTGACAGTTTGCTTTTGACGTCGGACAATTTTGATCTTATCTCCAAGCTCCATCATCACTACGCGAATATCTTCCTCGTCACCCTCAATTTCTTTAGTTTCTTGTGTGACAGTATCGATTGCATAAATGGCCTCTCTCATACTGAGATACCAATATTCATCTAAAGCCATTAGATTTTTGATAGTAAGACCAAAATTTTCGGGCATGTAATAGAATTTATCATCTTTAGGAGCACCCCCGACAGGTGTATTCTCTATTTCTTCTCTGTGATCTTTATAAGCCAGCATTGCTTCTTCTTTGGACATATATTGTCTTGTCCAAATATAGCGACAATCTGAAAGGTCTTTATTACGAAAGTAGGGATCAATCATCACCGATTTAAAATCAAGATAGCGCAGTTTTATATCTGGTGACACAGGATCTGTTGAAAAATCAGGATAAACAGCTATTAATCCAAAACCTTGTACTAAAGCTCCTTGCTCAAAGGCATCGGAATAAACTTGATAGCCCCCTTTCCCATGTACATGAAACAAGCATTTTGTGAATTGATCAGCTGTCTTTTGCACTGGAGATATTACAGGAATACAGATGGATGATTTGCGATTACGTCGTTGATGACCGCTGATCATATTGATTGTAGATTGAGTTAAATTGAAATTGAACATCCTACGTTTAGGTGACATATTCGAGGGATATAATATACCCCAGATATCTGGATCACCCAAGTAAGTACGTTGATCTAAATCAGCCTGATGCCATTGCTCTTGAAGGTTGTTGATTGAATCTTGATAATTGGTTTGCATCATTTGCTTGATGCTTGCATCAAACTCAGTGCCAGGGAAAAAAATTGGATCATTGTTCTTCAAAATAATCTCATACGTTTTATTTTGAATGTAAGTGATTTATTTTTTTAATTCAATCTCATTTATTGATAAATCTTCGATTTCAAAATGTTTTGATATGAGTTTTGAGTCATTTTCATTATTCTTTATGCCCTCAGCTTGCAATTCTTGACTATACCATTGCATTCCTGGACCTTTGGATTGTGCTCTAACCATTCCTACTATACCCTTAAGTTCAAGCATCATTGTGTTAAGTGCTTTCATATTTCTTTCGGTATGTTCTTTTAGCTCTTCAATCTTTTGAAAGTAAAGATCCAACTTTAGCTTTGTGATGTATAATTCATGTTCATTCATGGATTAATCACGTGTGATAATAGAAATATCATTGTAGATTGTAGGTCTGTAATTTTAACATTCATATCAACGTCTTGATCATATGTTTCTTGTATGATTTCTAAATGGATCTTAGCATACTTGATAAGATCCATTGTCTTTCTTTCTTTAGTAGTTGCATCAGATTCAAAGTTTACATCGATAATATCCATGATTAATCTTGTAAATTTCCTGCTATCATTGAAAGCTCTTGCATTCTTTTGATATAAAAATCTAATTTTTCTTTTAGTTCTGTTGATCTCAAATCATTTTGTTTTTCTGTCCTATCTTCCATTTCTTGGCATAGAGCTTTAGGAAGATCTTTTAAAAGTGTGATAATTTCATTAAGTTGTTGTTCCATTACATCCCCATGTATCTATTGATTGCTTTAATTTCATCTTGCCCTGAAGGACGAGCAGATTGTATTAAACACAAACCTTCTGAAAGATATCTCATTGAGTCACAATAATGACTAGACCAATCATGACAAGGTTTGTTTTGATAAATCTTTTTCTTTTCGTCCCATTCTCGATGATAATTTTCCAAAGACTTTATCAAAGGCATACATTTTAAGCTATTAAAAATTACTCTTGATGATAAAACAGATTTCACACCTTCTATGCCATCTACGATGAAGCTTTTGGGAACTACGGTAACGGGGATATTCATGTCTTCTAGAAGTTCTTTGCGTGTAAGCCCTGTAAATAATCCATCTACATGCTCTACATCGAAGGGAAAAAGATAAGTGCCATATCTATAGCCTTTATCTAGTAATAATGACTTATACCAAGCTAGTGTTTTGTTGCTATGCTCTTCGCAGTCGATGATCTTGATTGTATTTCCATCTAACTGAAAGAATATAATAGCAGTGCTATCATCCCATCCAAGGTCAAAACTGCAATGAACAAGCTTATAAGGGTCATATTGGAGTGGCAATATCCTTTCTTCATTACGCATCTTAGTGATAAGCTTGGCATAAAAAGCACCATCGACACCACGATCAAAGCTACAATTGTATTCCTGCTCTGCAAGCTCTTCGCTCATTCCTTCGGCTATTTCTTTTTTGATATCATCATCAGTAAGAATGCCAGTGTCTTTGTATGTTAAGGTTTGTGCCCACCAATCATGCTGAACCTCAGCCATTCGATATAGATCATAAAAGTGATTACGGCCTCTAGGTGTAGAAATGAACACAGCATATCCACCATTGATTTTAAGTATGGGACGGATGAAATCCCAAGCATCTGGTGTTTGAAGGGCATATTCACTAAATATTACAATTTTAGGGTTAGTTCCCATCAAGCTATCAATATTATCAGAGCCAATAAGTTGAAATAGTGAGCCATTCGTTAGCCTGATCTTCATCTCTTGCTGATTTTTTTGAGCTATTATTTCTTCAGGAATATAATCAAGAATTCGCATACCGTCATTTGTGGTGCTATCCCATATCACTTTTTTAGCTTGAGAGTAAGTGGGCATGATATAAAAGCAGGTACAGACTTCTTTAACAAGCATCTCAATACACCAGTTGAATATCGTGATATCTTTCCCAGCTCTTCTATGACAACACCAAATTGCTCTTTTTGTGCCGCTATTGAGTGCTCTGAGTATCTGGAGTTGGTAGTTCCTTGGGTGAAACTTCGATTGGATTCTTAGGGTCATTGCTATAATTCCACTCAAATACTATGGGTTGAGGCTTAATATTTTCTTGTTTGATCTCTGTTTGTTTAAGTCTTGTTTTACCTAGCCAAATTAAGAGTGTATTATCGCCTTTTTCAGTTAAACCTAATGCTTTAGCATATTGATGTGCTCTTAATATTGATTCACCTTTTTGTCGCTTTTGTTTAGCATGTGTTGAAAGTGTGTAACCAAATTCTTTCTCAAATCTAATATAAAGGTTTTCTCTACATGTTCCAAAATAACCCGCTATTTCTGTAATTGGCGATCCAGCTATTAAAAATTCATCGACTTTTTTCCAGTCTATTTCAATTTTAATATTAGGCGCAGACATTTTCACCATTCTTTTTTATATAAAATGATTTATTATTTTTTATCATATAGTCTTTCCATCTTTTTACAATGATATCGCAATAAGCAGGACTTAGTTCTACACCAAATAAAATACGTCCTAATTGTTCAGCTGCTATTAATGTGGTACCTGATCCTAGAAAAGGGTCATAAACATATTCACCTATTGCTGTGTTATTCCTAATGGGTCTAGCCATACATTCAATTGGTTTTTGTGTGCTATGTGCTGTTCTTTCCTCGCCATCCGCTTGTGATTTACCAAAGCAGTTAAGATTAGATATTTCCCATGTTGTTGCCTGATCTCTAGCTCCTTGCCAATTATGATTATGTCCTTTTTTAACGGCATACCAGCACGGTTCATGCTGCCAGTGATAATCACCACGAGATAATGCAAAATGTTGTTTTATCCATATAACTTGAGATATAATCTCATATTCCGATTCAGTTAAGCTTTTTTCTACTTCTGAACAAAATTTACCTGCATGCCAAACATAAGCAACTGATCCAGGAAATAAATGCCAAGCTAAAGACCAGTTTACTTTGTCATCATTTTGCACGGAGCCTGCAGCTTTTATTGGTTTATGGGCTCCCTTAACATCATTTCTCCATTTAGGATCATAATTAACCCCATAGGGTGGATCTGTGACCATTAGGATAGGGATTTGGCTATTAAGAAGGCTATGAACAGTGTCGGGATTAGTAGAATCACCAGAGATAAGACGATGGCTATTAAGCTCATAGATATCACCTAATTTTGTGATAGCATCTTCATCTTTGCAGGGCTCAAGGATTTCTGACTCTTCTTCATTTTCCCCATTTATTTCTTCTATAGAAGATCCTAAAAGCTCTTCAGCACTAAAACCCCACTTGATAAGCTTATCTAGATCCCATTCATTGGCTAGTTTATCAAAGTCCCAATCGCCTGTATTTTTATTTAATCTTATGTTGAGTTCATCAATTTCCTCTTGTGTAAGCGCAATTTCTGGAACCCAACACTCAACCTCTTTGACTCCCATTTTCTTTAAAACTTTTTTGCGTTGATGACCACCAATAATTAAACCATCAATATTAATGATAGGTTTATCAATGATGCCGAATTTTTCAAGGTTCTTTTGAAGTTGTTCTGCATCTTCTTTTTTAAGAATTCGGGGATTTTTAGGATGATCTTTTAAAGAGGATAATTTTCTTTTTTCAAGATGCCATTGCATTAAAACCTCATTTTTTCTTTAGGCTATCAAAATAAAAATGTATAGTCAATGTTTTATTACAATCATAGGCGAGTTACACTTTGTAAAGTCTTTATTTATTTTACATATGTGTGTATTTTTGTTGTATTGATATAACAGATTGTGATATATTGGTGTTATCAAAAGCGCAAATGTCTCTCTGATACTAGCTTAAATGTTAGCAGATTGTAGCGGTGGGCTGATGATGATAACAATAAACTCAAAATATAAGGAAGTAAAATGAAAAGATATGAATTAAACGGATTGGGTGAAGAGTGGATTTTCGATGCCGAATCAGAAGAAGAAGCGACAAGCCTTTTAATAATAGCAGTATTGGGTCGTCATACAACAATAGAAGAATA
>QGNH01000750.1_pt1 | contig 23836 bp, 18 predicted proteins | sample 1735481 | NCBI WGS metagenome assembly QGNH01 (sample SAMN09239004, study PRJNA386568) | Viral metagenome, whole genome shotgun sequencing project.
TATCAAACACAAGTTTCAAACCATATAACACTATACGGTCAATAATATGAAAAAATTAATACGAAGATTATTAAAGGAAGCGATGATTTCTCAATTAAATAATTGGGAGACAAATTTATTTTATGAAAATGGTGTTATCACGACATTAGTAAGCAAGGATGAAGAAACAGGTGAATATTTTAGAGTATTTGTTGGGTTTAATAAAGAAGATGATAAAATATGGTATTCTTATTCTTTTTTATTAACAGATAAAGACAATAAACCAAAAACAAATGGTTTTTTAACTAAAAGAGAAGAAATAAATAAGCACTTACCAAATGATATTAAAAATAAGAAACTTATATTTCCAATAATTGAAGCTATGACTAGAAAACTATTAGACAAACAACTACCTAATGAAATAAACAGACAAACATCAGAACAGTTAGATGGTGATTCATTGAAAAGATATGAAATAATAACAAATATAATGGTTAATGAATATGGTTATAAGTTGATTGAAAAAAAGAAAGATGAGTTTGGATATACTCATTGGAAATTATCTAGATTAGAAAACATGGATAAAAATAAAGATATGAAAGAAACATACAATATAACTCATAGATATACTGATGAGGAAAGAGCACAAAGAGCTTTCGGATGGATTTTAGCAAAACTACCAAAAATAAATAATGGCAAATAATAAAATCGGATGTAGTGCTGGAAGAACTGTTTTAGTAGACCCAAATAATTTTGATGGTCACGATTCATCTTCTAATATGTCAATTCCTGTAGAGGATTTGAACATATCAGTACAGCTTACAACATACAAGAAAGGTAGAACGGTATTATTTGCCAGTACTGAAGCTAACCCTGTTCAAAACACTGACACTGTTAGTGTAACATTTGTTGGTGGTTCAAAAAATAATGATGGAACTCATTCATTAACAACAAAATATACAGAATTAACTACCATCTTCGATGATAACTCATCCGATTCAAAAGATTCAACCAGTGAAACATTAGGTATAACAAATATTGATATTGATTTTAATTCATCTTATGCACCTATGGTTGTTATAAACTTTATAGATGTAAGAGGAAGTGCTATTTTTCAAAACGAAAAGAATGTTGCAAACGGAAAAAATAATTATTCTAGTTTTTTCCAACTACCATATCCATTGTTTGAATTAACAGTAAAAGGTTATTACGGTAAACCAGTTAAGTATTGTCTTCACATGACAAAATTCAACGCTAAATTTAATTCACAAACTGGTAACTTTGAAATAACAGCAAACTTTATTGGGTACACATACGCAATGCTTTCTGACATGCTTATTGGTTATTTAAAAGCTATCCCATATACTGATGCTGGTATTTTAGCTTATAGTAAAATAAACGCTGGAAGAGTGACACCAGTATTAAAGTTAAACGAATTAATGGAAAAAATTTCAAGCATAAATGTTGAAATTAAAAAATTAGCCGCTAGTGATACAAACAACGATGTAATAAAGATTAGTAATACAAAATTGGATATAATTGCCAACATACAAAATATGATAACAACCCTTGCATCAACACAAGGGTTAGACGTAAAAGGTGATATTCAAAACCCACCAAAACAATTTATAGTTGTTAATAGTTCACCACAACCATTAACTTCAGTTCAACAATCAACATTACCTACTTCACAACAATCATTTGCTTCCGCACTACACACAAATGTTCATCAAACAAACATTGTAACACCAATAAATAATGATACCGACCCATTTGTAATATATAATAATGAGGTAATACTAGCAATAAATAAATTTAATTCATATGGTGGTGTTCAATTAACCCTATCCGATTTAACGCCTATAAAAAAATACATTGGAATAAATAAAAATATAATATCACCAGATTATAAAGGGTCTGATGCTTTAAGTCCAGAACAAGAAAACGCTATTTTTTCAAACTTAGACAATAAATCTGAGATTAAAAATAAAATAGTGTTAATATCCAATGTGTTAAAAAATTACACGTTAAAAGGATTAGTTGATGTTTATGATATAGATATACCAACTCAAAAACTACAAGTAGCGAATAATCAAATTCAAAACAATTTAAATTCAGCATCAAAAGCATTAGCAACAACACTTAAAAATAATGTTACTAAGAATCTTGGATTTGTACCTACTGTTAGAAACATAATAGAAGTTTTCACATCAGCTGTTGAAGCGTTTATGATGTCATTATTTAATGTTTCACTTAGTGCTGAAAAAAATAACGCAAGAACAAAAGAATTGTCTCAAGTAATTAAAAATAAATCACATTCTGATTTACCAACAACAACTAAGTTTTATCCATGGCCAGATTATAAAGAAATAGATGGTAGTAATGGTTCTTATGTTGAAAAATATTTAGGGTTGGCTAATGGATTAAAAACACTAGGAAATGTGGATGAATTAGTTTTTATTGATGATTTATTAGAAGCGTTTATAAAGGCAGAAAAAGAAAGTCAACAATCAAGTTTGGATTTAATATCTAGTCAGAAAAATTGGATACCTGTAAATCCATTTGATACTAGGATTTTTACTAACATATCACCATATAAACGAATCTCACCAAAAACACCAGAAGAGATATATGCTTTAATTTTAATTAGAGCCATGACATTTTTAGGTTATACCAATAATACATCTGGATTATCTCAAGCTGATATTGAAGCTCAAATAAAACCATTGGCTGAAGCCGAAGCTAATTTAATTTTATCTGACATAACAAGCGATAATATTAAAAATATATTAACAGGTCTAAATGGTCCTAGTTTACAAAAAATACTTAATGTTAAAATACAATCACCATTATTTTCATTAAATAATGTTAGTTCTAATTCATTTACTAATGTTATTAATTTAAGTTCAGGTAATTACTCTTATAGTTTTCTGTCTGATTCAATTACAGGTAGAGAAGCGTTACCAATAAGTTCATATAACATATTTGGAGATTGGAACATGAATTTAACTGATGACTTAACATCACACGGGTTAGTTTCTCGTGGTGATAACGACATTTTTTTAACAAATTATAGTAATTCAAGCTCATCATTAAAATCATTAGATGGCGGTAAATATGTTAATATATTAACGACAACACAATTCAAAAGATACTCAACATTTGAATTAAGTTCACCAGTTACAACTACTAGTAAATTAATTTTATCGCAATTAAAATCTTCAACCATTAAAAATCCATCTAACGCTGGTTTTAATTTTTTTGGTGGTTCATATGGTGTACAAGAATTTAATGATATTGATTGGGGTGATGATGCGTTAAATTCTGGTAATTTACCCCTAAGTTTTGTTTTTTATAGTAATGGTAATCGTAATATTGACGGGTTCCCTAGCAGTGTTAATGGTTTAGCGTTAAGTAGAAATAGTAAAAAAATAACAACAAATTATGATTTAGATAGTATAGTGTCACAAATTATTGTACCTAATTTTAAAAACTTTAAAACTGATTTTATATATGGAACAACAAATAAGCTTCACGATAAATTAGGTGAAAATAGAGCATTTTTTTCATTGGTAAACAATAATAACACAACCAACGTAACTTATCCATTTGTTAATATTAATGTAACAAATATTTTTTCTTTAACAGACGATTCATTATATCCAACTAGTTTATTTGGTAGTAAATGGTATTATGGTCAATTAGATGCTATAACACCAGATTCTAATGGTAATTTGGTTAGCTTAACTAATTATAATCAAGCATTATTATTTTTAAGTACATTACCATTTAATGTAAATCATGCTTCTTTATCTGTTGGTAATACATTTGAACCACCTGAAATAGAACATTTATTTAATGTAGGTGGTGGGTTTATTCACACACCTAGACTATGGTGTGCATACATTGGAGGGTTATTATGGAGAGGTGATTCAAATTCACCTATAACAAATAATGGTCAAATAATTAATGGTGGTTCTGGAAGTGTGGACCCAATACTTTGGGTTTCAGGTACAACAGCAATAGCACCTGGATTTATTAATAACAATAATTCAGGTTTTGCAGTACCACAAAAGAACGAATACTTTAATTATTTATTAACGGATGGTGTAAATATTAATCCAGCAAAATTCACATATCACCCATTTTTAACTACGATGCCAATACAAGCTAAAAATGAATTTAAAAGAATTTTTTTTGAATTTGTTAATGGCACAACACAATCAACAACTTGGAGAAACATAGCTGATAATTTGGAAATTTGGGGTGGAAACACAGCCAATGGATTTATCTCAGCAACAAACACGCTACTATCTAATGTGCAATTTAATGTTGATGGTACTGGTTCATTAAATAAAATATTTATTACTGGTGCGACTGGTTTCATAAACTACAATAATTATAAAATATTTACCCCTATGTTTTTAGGTAATTCAACTCAACAATATCCTAAAATATTAGAAGGAAATATATTTCTTGAATTAACTGGAGACTATAACACATCTGCTAGTAAATATAGTAAAGGAATAAACCCAATAAAAACGTTGATAGACGCTATGAGAGAAGAATTAATAATAGCTAATGCTGGATATGGCGTTTGGTCATTGGGTGCTAATACAAATAATGATTTTTCAGCAATACAAGTGAATCAGCCAATATTAGAAACATATATCAATGCTATGATTGATGTTTTTAGAAAAAAAGAATCAGCACCAGCTGTGGTAGAAAAACAAGAAAAACAACAAATATTTGGAACAGCTGATGAAAATATAATAAAATTCCAATTATATAGAACATGTAAAAATATTTATGATAAATGGTTAGGCGGTGTAACATCTGAAGATAATATTATTTTTCAGTGTGGTGGTAATATTAAACAAAATACAAGAAACAATTCTGACACATTAATGGCTAATGTTTTAAGAGGTAGTAACACTACTTTAAGACTAATTGATAGTTTTAGATTTCTTTCTAGGTCATTCAGAGATATAGGTGATGATTTTTATATAAATCCAGTACCAGTAAATACATATTTACGTGATAACCCTAATTCTAGTTTTTATGATGCGGTAAGTAGTTTGTTAGGTTCTAATAATTTTGATTTTATAGCATTACCATCTTTCATTGATTATTCAGACCAATCAGCGTTACAATCAATGTTCAGCACAGTTCAATATAGTGATGCATTAAAGAATGGTGGAATATGTGGACCATCATTTGTGTGTGTTTATGTTGGACAAAAATCTAAAAATTTAGATTTTAATGGTTCTCAATATACCAATGACGGATTTGATATTCAATGTGATTCAAATGGAAACGTACTAAACATTCCAAGTGATTTTGTTACATCAGGAATGTCATACGATGGCAATGTACCAGTATTTGCGGTTAACTATTCACAACAAAATCAAAATATTTTTAAAGACATAATATTAGACCAAAATGAATTTACTGAAACAGCTGAATCATTACAAATAGTAGATGATATATCTAAAATGAGTTCTGAACACAATAGAACATTCGCTGGTCAAAACATGTATAATGTGTATTCGGTTAGAAGTTATAAAGCGGAAGTTGAAATGATGGGTAACGCAATGATTCAACCAATGATGTATTTCCAATTGAATAACATACCTATGTTCCATGGTGCGTACATGATAACCCATGTTAAACATAGCATAAAACCTAACTTCATGTCAACACATTTTACAGGTGTTAGAATTAGAAGCGCAGAAACACCATTATTGAATGCGATTAATATGTATCAATCATTATTGGATGCTGTAGATATATCTAAATCAAGTGCTGGTTCAATGCTTCCAATTATTAATACTTCATTATTTAGTAGAGCATTACCAGACCCTAAATTAATCTCATTAAAAGAAAATCCACAAGGGGCTAAGAACGGTGGTTTTGTGAACCCATGTACTGTTATTGGTCTTATTAGTTCTCCTAGTTCTAGAGATGCAAACGGTAATATTAGTCAAGACACTGGATTAGAAATTAAAGTAAATAACGGCTCAAATGTTGTTGCTATTTATGATGGAATAATCGAACAAATAGGTGTAGATGTAAATAATAATGGATTATATATTGTGATAAATCATGGTCAAATACTAGGACCACAAGATGGAACAAACACCACATATACATATAAATCTGTTTATTCATATCTTTCTGATATAGATAATAACATTAAAACCAAGTATAATTTATCATCTATGGATTTAACCAATTTAAATAAATCAGAAATAAACAATCTCATTTCAATTGATGGGTTAAAAAGCAATCCAGCTATATCAATAAAAAGAGGTGAATCAATTGGTTTAAGTGGTGGTATATTAAAACAAAAATATTTGGATAAAACTAATAATCTTTATGATTTAGCTGGCAATGGTTCAAATGCTGAACACTTACATTTTGAGTTGAGAATAGATGATACTAATCTTGGTAATTATAAAAATATGCAATTTGTTAACCCAATACCATATTTACCAATAGGATTAGATGGAAATTATTCAAAATATAAAACATTCGATGACACACAATCTGATTCTGATTTATATACAATAATAGCACATCCATTAGAAAAACAAAGACAAAATATTTTAATAAACGATAAAACTTGGATTTAAATTATGGCGATACCAACAACAATAGGGGAAAAAGCATTTTTAGATATTTTAGCATACGCTGAAGGAACATATGGCGTGGGGACTAATCAAGGATATGATGTTTTATTATCTACAACCACTAGAGAAAATAGATTAATAAAGGGTTGGACACCAGACACAACAATAAACCATCAATTAGTTAAATGGCGTGTTCCATCAGTGGATTCAAATGCGGCTGGTAGATATCAATTTATTGGTAGCACATGGCGAGGGGTGTTAGGTACCAATCAACCAATGACTAAAGATAATCAAGATTATGCTGCTTTAAAATATTTAAAACAAATTTTTGCTAGTCATAAGACAACAATATATTCTAATCTTATTCAAGGTAAAATAAATGATGTTAGCGACATGATAAAAATTACACAGATACTAGGTGGTCCATCGCCAGACAAGGCTATTTGGGCTTCATTTAACGCAAAAGCAAATGGTGGGTTTTCACCAGAAACATTATTTGGGTGGTATCAAATAGTGTATAGAAAATATAATAACGGTTTGTTTTAAATTTGCGTATATCGATTTAATTTAGTACCTTTGCAAGATGGAATCACAAAGGGTTGATTATTATGGTAAATTCAAATCATTAGATGATTGGATTGAGACGATACAAGTAAAATTTAGTACTTTGTCTCTTATTAATATAGAGAAAAAAATAGCGGAAGTACTAAATGTATCTGATGAATCTGAAATTATTAAAATAAGAGAAGCATCAATAGTAGCATATGGAAGACAACATAACGTATTAACGTTTGAAGATGCTTGTAATAAATTAAAAATAACATCACAGATACCAAATGATATTGGTATCAGAATAGAAAACATTGCTAGATATAAATTATCTATTATATGTGAAGTATTAAATGATGGATGGGTACCCAATTGGAATGATTCAGCTCAATTGAAATACTTTCCTTGGTTTAATATGGGCGGAGGTTTTTCGTGTTATTATACTTTTTACCACTATACTATTGCGAGTGTTCCATCGGCCCTTTACTTAAAAACCAAAGATATGTCTTATTATATGGGAAATCATTATTTATCATTATATAAAGATTTTTTGGGATGAAGATTGCAAATATTGTTTCAAAATCCAATATAGACGTTTCAGATGACTTTAACGTGGTGAAGACTATAGAAGAAAAAATCCATGGTCTCCCTACGTTGATAGTAGGGTATGATTACGCTAGAAAATTATTTCCAGATTTTGATATGACCAAGATTCAAATAGAGAAAGACATATACTGGACATTAAAAAAGACAGAGAAGAGAGATAAATTTGAAGAAGACCTTAATTGGTTTATATACAAGGCTTATCACGAACTAGTAAAAAATATAAGTTATATTTTTGTTGACCCACTCCAATATAAAAAAATAACTCTTATTAAGATTGTTAGGAAAATACTAGCAATTAAAAACTTAACAAGTTATATCAATGGTGATATGATATACATATATGGTGAAAAATATATCTTTGGAATTGATTTGAAACTATTAAAATACATGGGACAGGATGTGATTAAAATAAAAGATAAAATTAAGAAACATAGCGGTGTCTTTTTGAATGATTCTCAGATACTTATAGAGTATAAAAACAGTATCGAAATACTTGACGGTAAAGTAAGATACATTCCTTATTTATACTCTATAACTGATGAACAAAACAATCCTTCTAGCCTCATTCATATTTCCTGAAAGAGTTGAATGGTTCCTATCCTACCTAGAAGCTAAGTTTAATATTACCAGAGATAAAGTTTTTTGTTATGAAAATTTAGATGATGAGTCTAAACATATTATAACGTTCAAAGTTGTTATTCCAGAAGGCAAGAGGTTAAACTTCAAAGAACTATTCCCAAGCGCAATACCTATTCATAAAAAAGGAGATGTTATATATAGTATCAATGCGTTGAACATGCTCATAGACCAAATAATGGGTGAATCAAAAGGCAACGTGGATTATCAATCAATAAAAATAAACTGGGATGAATATCAAAACAAACTTATTTTGGTCAAGAATAACGAACTAATTATTTCTAATATAAAGAGGGTTTTTTAGCGATTTTAAGATATTTATAACTATAATAGAGTATAATTTAACTTAAAATTATGGAAAATATTAACAAAAAGGACAAACAAGAAGAAAAAGCACTTGAAACCGCTTTAAACAGTTTTTTAGAAGCTGACAACCAAAATCCAGATATGGATTGCAGTTCAGGTGTTTGCGTAATCAAAGGTGATAAGAGCCTTGTTGAAAGAATAAACAAAAAAATAATCACAGAAGACGGTAGACAATTATTATTTTAAATGAAAAATAAACTTACACCAGAAATGTTGAAGGAAGAACTTAATAGATTTAATCTATTAGTTGAATATGATTTCTACCAAGAGAAAAAGGAAGCACCTGAATATAAAGACCTTATTCTTGGAGATATAGAAGAGGGCGATGACCAAAATAAACCAGAAGACTTAGAACCAGCAGATGACATCAAAGGTGCCGCTGATGATGTTGCTAATAAACTAGGTATGGATGATGAAGGTGGGGAAGGAAGTGAAGAAATGAGTGGTGAAATACCAGAACCTTCAGCTGAACCAACATCAGCTCCAGCTCCAGCTCCAGAACCAGCAAATGATGACGTTGAAGTAGATGTTACTTCTTTGGTTAAGGGTTCTGAAGAAGCTAAGAAATCAGCTGATATGGCTAATCATAACACACAAATTCTATTACATAAACTCAGTGGATTAGAAGCACGTATTGGTAATATGGATAAGATAACGGCTAAGATTGATGGGCTTGAAAAAGAAATAATAAAACGTAACCCAACTCCAGTTGAAAAATTAGAAATGCGTTCATTGAGTTCATATCCATATTCTCAAAAATTAACAGATTACTGGGCTGACAAAAAAGGTCCTTATGATGTTATGGGTAATGAAGATGAAAAAAAAGAATACACATTAACAAAAGATGATGTTAACGCTGATTACAGTGATTCTAACATTAAAAAAAGTTTTATTGTTAAACCAGAAGACCTAAACGAAGAAGAGATTAATGATGATTATACTGAAGAAATAATTTAATCAGAAACATAAAATAACCTAAAGGCCTCATTTTGAGGCCTTTTTTATTTATACTAAAATATAAATCCAAAAAAACTTGCATCGTATCGAAAAGCTTAGTATGTTTGTAAAAATATTAATTGATTTCATAAATTTAGTGAAAGATTTTACTTGACTTTATAAGAATTATTTAGTATATTTGTAATAGAAAAGAAAATAATAAACAATATATAAACAACAAAAACAAACAATGAGTACAACAGAAAAACAAAATCCGCTAGATTCAATTTTAGCGCAAATCGAAAAGAACAAGAAACCTTCTTATGACAAAAAAGAGAAGACTTACGATTTAAAAAATTACTTTAACACACATATTAAAGATGGTGTTAAATCAGCAAACAAACAAATTAGAATTCTACCTACCGCTGATGGGTCATCACCATTTATTGAAATGCATGGTCACAAAGCACAAGTAGATGGACAATGGAAAACTTTTCCTTGTTTGAAGAAAGAAAAGAACCAACCATGCCCTTTTTGTGAAGCACGTGAACTTCTATTGGCAACTGGTGAATTAAAAGATAAAGAATTAGCGAAAAAATTCGGTTCAAGACTGATGTACATCGTTAAAGTTATCGACAGAGACAACGAAAGTGAAGGAGTTAAATTCTGGAGATTCAACCACGATTACCGTAATGAAGGTATCTTCGATAAAATCCAAGGAGTTTTATTGGCTCTTAAAAAGGATGTAACAAATGCACAAACAGGTCGTGACCTTTTATTAACTATCAACAGAAATCAAAGTGGTGCACCTATCGTATCAGCTGTTGCATCGTTAGACCCAACTGTTTTATCAAGTGATGCTGAACAAGTTAAATCTTGGTTAGCTGATGCTAGAACATGGGAAGATGTTTACTCAGTTAGAAACTATGAGTACATGGAAATAATCGTAAAAGGTGGAATCCCAGCATGGGATAAAGACGCTAAGAAATTCGTTGACAAAACTACGTTAAAAGCTGATGCGAACTTAGAATCTGAATTGACTGTAGGCGTTGAAAACGTTAAATCTAACGTGAAGACTGCTACTAGTACAACTACTGAAGCACCAGCTGTGGTAGAAAATGATTTACCTTTTTAAAACGGCAAATCTTTAAAATAATCTTACCTTTTTAAACTTTTGATATATTTATTAGTATATCGAAAGTTTATGAAGGAAGAAATAAAAGAAAAAAAATGCTTTAAATGTGGTTTAATATTACCAATAAGTGAATTTTACAAACACAAACAAATGGCTGATGGTTATTTGAATAAATGTAAACAATGTACAAAAAATGATGTAAAAAACAATGAAATAGAATTAAGAAAAAATCCATATTGGGTTCTTAAAGAGAAAAAAAGAGGTAGAGATAAATATTATAGGTTAAAATATAAAGGTCGTTGGAATCCAACAACTGAAAGAAAGAGAGAAGTAATAAAAAGAAACAGACAAAAATATCCAGAAAAATATTTAGCGTCAAAATATACTGAAATATTTTTAACAAAGCTAGATGGTGTTAATTTACATCACTGGTCATATAACCAAGAAGATTGGTTGGATATAATTGAATTGAAGGTTAAAGACCATTATTTTTTACATAGATATATAGTCTATGACCAAGAAAGAATGATGTATAGAAGTTTAGATGGTGTTCTTTTAGATAGTAAAGAAAAACACCTGAAGTATTTTGAAGAGTGTAAAAATAAATATGAGTATTAACTTGCAAACAATATAAATAATTAGTATGTTTGTAAAAAAATGTTGATTAATAAAATATCTAATTAATACAACAAAGGAAAGTGAGGAATTGCTTTCTTTTGTTCTAAATAACAAAATTATAATATTAAATTAGTATGGCTAATAAACCAAAGAAAAAACCAATTGAAAAAAAATCGTTTGACTTAGATGCTTTTAAAAAAACAGAAGGATTAGATAATATAATTAAAGAAAAAGAATTGGCTTGGATTCCATTATCTGAAGCGTTTCACGATGCTGTAAAAGTTCCTGGAATTCCAATAGGATTTTTTACCAGTTTCAGAGGTTATTCAAACACAGGAAAATCAACAGCTATTTATGAAGGTATTGTAGGTTGTCAAAAATTAGGTATTCTGCCAGTTATTTATGAAACAGAAAATAATTTTAATTGGGAACACTTTGAAAATATTGGTGGTAAATTCGAAAGAGTAAAAGACCCAGAAACTGGAGAGGTGATTAACTATAAGGGTGATTTTATCTTCATGCAAGGACCAGATTTATTAAAGAAATATCAAAATTACGACCATCAACATAGTAAGATGGGAACTAAACCTTTTCGTTATGAACCAGTTGTTGAAGATATTTCAGTACATATGCATGAAATTTTAGATGCTCAACAAGAAGGTAAATTACCAAGAGATGTTTGCTTTTTTTGGGATTCAGTTGGTTCTACTAATTGTTTCAAAGGCGCAACATCTAAAACAACAAATAATCAATGGACGGCTGGTGCATTGGCTACTTGTTTTAAATCTTTGATTAACTATAGAATTCCTTCTTCTAGAAGAGAAGATTCAGAATATACAGCAACGTTTGCTATTGTTCAACAAATTTGGTTAGATAACGAAAACAAAGTTATTAAGCATAAAGGCGGTGAAGCTTTCTTTTATTCTCCAAGAATGATATTCCATTTTGGTGGTATATTAACTCATAGTACTGAAAAACTTAAAGCAGTATATGCAACAGAAGAATATCAATTTGGTATCTCTACTAGAATTAGATGCGAAAAAAATCAAGTTAATGGAATTGAACAAAAAGGATTGATTGCATCAACACCACATGGTTTTTGGAATCCAGATAAAATTGATGCTTATAAAGAGCAATACAAAGATTTTATCAAAGAAAAATTAAACACCACATATGATTTTGATATTGTAAAAGAACAAGGGGAACTAGATGAGGCTGATGTAAAAGCGTAATATAAACCGTTTAATGATGAATTTGTGAACAAAAGACCGCCACGCAATGGTGAAAAATTAATAAAGCCTCAAAATACATTAGTAATTGACGCAAATTCGCTTTTCAAGGTTTCGTATCATGGTGCAAAAGATTTATATAATCACGATGGTAAACACATCGGTGGCGTGTATCAATTTATAACAACTCTTCGTATGCTTCTTGTTAATGATTTATACCATAAGGTATATATCTTTTGGGATGGAAATTTTGGAGGTAAGCTTAGATATAATATATATCAACCATATAAAAGTGGCCGTGGTAAAGATTATATAAATGGTAATATCACTGCTGATGAAGATGAAATTAGAGAAAAGAAAATTGTTTGGGAATACATTAATGAATTTTATATTAGACAATTAAAAATAGAGTTCATCGAAGGTGATGATTTAATTGCACAATACTGCTTACTTAAAAAGGAAAATGAGAAAATAACTATCTGTAGTAATGATAGGGATATGTCTCAGCTGATATCTGATGATGTTAGAGTTTATTTTCTAGGATTGAAGAATTATGTTGATTTGTTCAATTATTCTTCGTACTTTTGCCATAAGCAAGAAAACTCCGTTTTAATAAAAACAATTTGTGGTGATACAAGTGATAGTATCAAAGGAATCAAAGGGTTAGGTGAAGATAAATTAACTTCTCTATTTCCAGAGATTAAAGAAAAAAAAGTAACGTTAAACGAAATAATAGATAAAGCAAAACAACAACAAGAAGAAAGAATTAAAACAAACAAACAACCTCTTAAGGTGCTGGATAACATCATAAATGGAATCACTGATGGTGTACAAGGAAACAGAATTTACGAAATAAACGAAATGCTGGTTAACCTAAAAACACCAATGATAACTGAAGATGCGATAAGAGAGATGGAACAACTAATTGATGGCACCCTTGACTCATCGGGTAGAGACCTCAAGAATGTTCTTATAATGATGGAAAGAGATGGGTTAGATAAAGCAATTGGCTCTACTAGGTATCCAGATTATTTGGTACCATTTAAAAGACTAATAGATAGAGAAAAGATGCTTAATAACGATTAAATAAAAAAAAACAAATGGCAACAAATGGCAACAAATTTCAACACACAAAAAATCGAAGAAGAACGTTTCGAATTTATTCTTTACATTAATAATCACATTATCTGTCAACGATATTTTAATATTCGTGACTATAACGAGGATTCTTCCAATTCTTATGAAATGAAAGAATTACTGGATAACCTTACTGGTATGAATAACGGTGAGTTTGGTGAATTAGGTATTATACCTAAGTTCTTAAAAAACAAATCAGTAGAATACTTATGGGATAATTATAACCCTTATTTCTTAAAAACTGAAGATGGTACTAAGAATATCTTTGAAAAATTAGATAATTTTCAGTTCGAAATTAGAGTTGATAAAAAGTCTGTAGGTATCTGTCAATTTTCTGGTAATTTCTTCCAACCAAAGGTGAGATATGCTGTTAATATTAGAGAAATAATACCAGCAATTACTTCTGAAATAAGACATTACCTTAGCAAAAATAATTATGTAGAACTAGAGGCGATTCCAACTGTTTAAGATATTTATTATTACAAGTGTTGTAAAAATAAATTAACAAAAATAATAGTAATAAATAACATAAAACAACCACAAATGTTATGTTGTGGCTTGTTTAAATATAGATATAAATGACAAAAATTAAAAGAGACGACCTGAGTTTTTTGGGGGACGAATACCAACTACGTTTAATAAATCAAATAATTACGGATAGAATCTTTGCTGATTCAATATTGGATATTTTAGAACCTACTTATTTTTCTGATGAACATTCAAGAGTAATAATGTCAACTATAAAAGAGGCTAAAGTTAGACATGAAGCAATACCAGATTATGCTACTCTTGAAATGAGATTATTAGAAAGCGTTTCATCAAAACACGAAAAAGATTATTATAAAACCATCATAAAACAAATTAAAGATGCTGATTTGAATGATACTTTATTTATTCAAGAAATGGCAATTAATTTTTGCAAGTATCAAGTGATGAAAAATACAATTAGAAAATTAGATAAGATAGTTGAAACTGGTGATATAAGCAAATACGATGAATGCGAAACAATATTAAGAGATGCGTTGGACCATGGTAATAGTAAAGATGATGGTTTTGATGTTCTATATGATTTAGAATCAGTATTGGCTGATGATTTTAGAAAACCAATTAGAACTGGTATAAATGGTTTAGATGGTTATATGGATGGTGGTTTATCTAAAGGTGAATTAGCGATAGTTTTAGCAGCGTATGGTGTGGGAAAAGAACAACCAAATTCAGCTAAAATATATACACCAACTGGATATAAATTAATGGGTGACATTAAAGTTAATGATAAAATATTAGGTTCTGATGGTAAAATTCAAAAAGTTGTTGGTGTGTTTCCACAAGGTAAAAAGGATATATATAATATATCTTTTAATGACAATACTTCAACACAATGTGGGTTAGAACATTTATGGGCGGTAAATTCCATGAGTCAAAGAAATAGAAGTTCACATAAAGATGGAAAGAATATAAAATTACCAAAAGATGAATCATTTAAAATTTTAACGACAAAAGAAATTAAAGAAAATTTAATTGTTGGGACCAATAATAAACATTTGAACTATAAAATACCACAAGTAAAACCTGTTAATTTCACTAAAAAAGAATTACCTATTCACCCATATGTTTTAGGTGCTTTATTAGGTGATGGAAACATGCCATCTTCCAGAGTAACAACTAAAGATGAACAATTAATTGAAGAGTTATCAAAATTAGTTGAAATAACCCATAGAGAAAGGTGTAAAGAAATAGATAATGGAGATGTGATGGTTTTGAGATGTATTGAAAGTGTTACAATTTTAGGGATTGTAAATAAATTAAAAGTTATGGGTCTTAGAAATACTCTTTCACATAATAAATTTATTCCAAAAGATTATATGTATAATTCAATTTCCAATAGAATTGAATTATTACAAGGATTATTAGATACTGATGGCTATTGTAGTAAAAGGGGGGGAATACAATACACAACAGTTTCTCATCAATTATCTATAGATGTTAGAGAATTGGTTTTATCATTAGGTGGTTTTTGTGGTATAAGAACTAAAATTCCAACATATAAATATTTAGGTGTTAAAAAATATGGTAAATTATCTTACATATTAACAATATCATTTCCATCGGATTTAAATATAGTACCATTTAAATTAATTAGAAAATTAGAAAGAGTCATTAATAGAGATATTTATTCTACTAATAAGTATATTAAAAACATAGAATTATCACACAAAGAAGAAGCTACGTGTATTATGGTTAGTAATCCAGACCATTTGTATGTTACTGATGATTTTATTCTAACACATAATACTACTTTTTTAACCAAAATAGCCAACACAGCTTTAATGGATGGTAATAAAGTTTTGCAAATATTTTTCGAAGACAATCCAAAAGTTATTCAAAGAAAACATTTATCTTGTTTTACTAAAATAAAACTTAATGACCTTTCTAATAATAAAGAAGAAGTTACCAGAAAAGCCAATGAAATGATGAAGGGTACCAAAAATGGAACTGGTGAATTAAAACTTAAGAAATTTGCTAGTGACGGTACCACGATGCCAGCAATTAGAAAATATATTAGAAAATTAATTGCTCAAGGATTCAAACCTGATTTAGTTGTATTAGATTATATCGATGTTGTACAAGCATCAAAAGCATCTTCTGATGTTTATTTTGATGAAGGTACAACCATGAGACAATTCGAAACAATGCTTTCAGAATTGGATATAGCTGGATGGACAGCGGTTCAAGGAAATCGTTCAGCGATTACAGCTGAAGTGGTAGAAGGAAACCATATGGGCGGTTCAATAAAAAAAGGACAAATAGGTCATTTTGTTGTATCAGTCGCCAAGAGTCTAGACCAAAAAGATGATGGAACAGCAACGATGGCTATTATCAAATCTAGATTTGGAAAAGATGGTGTTATATTTACAAATATATTATATGATAATTCTAATATTCAAATAGATGTAAGCGAAGATGCGAAACCTAAAAATAGACGTGAATATAAACAAGATATTGAAAAAGAAAATAATGACCATATTAGAGAATTATTTGCTAATAAAATAAGACATGATGTAATATCTGACGTAAATATTAAAGTAATAGAAAATAACACTAAACAACAATAATAATGATTTATGGAAAATGAGCCTAATAATAATGTTTTAACACCAATAAAAAAGGAAGAGAAACTACGAACAATTAACGAATTACAAGAAGTAGAAAAATTATGTATGGAGTATTTCAATGGTGATAACATTGCCACTGATGTATGGATAAAGAAATATGCGTTGAAAGATTCTATGGGTAATCTTTATGAAAAAACACCAGTAGAAATGCATCATAGGCTGGCTAAAGAATTTGCTGAAGTAGAAAAAAGATATGAAGTAAATTTGAATGGTGAATCAAAACTTCTAAGTGACTATGGTCAAAAAAGAACAACATTAAATGAAGAAAAAATATTTGAATTATTTGATAAATTTAAATACGTTATTCCACAGGGTAGTGTTATGGCCTCTCTTGGAAACCCATTCGTTTTTGCGTCACTTAGCAATTGTATAGTTGTACCAGAAATATATGATTCATATGGTGGTCTTATGTATACTGACCAACAACTTGTACAATTATTTAAAAGACGTTGTGGTGTAGGTGTAGATATATCAAATCTAAGACCAGATGGTAGCTCAACATCAAATGTTGCTGGAACAAGCACAGGTGCTGTTAGTTTCATGGATAGATTTTCTAATACAACAAGAGAAGTAGCGCAATCAGGTCGTAGAGGTGCGCTGATGATTACAATTGATGTCAATCACCCAGACGTTGAAAAATTTGCTGTAATAAAAAATGATTCTAAAAAAGTAACTGGTGCTAATATTAGTATCAAATTAAGTGATGAGTTCATGTATGCAGTAAAGAAGAATTCAGATTACGTTTTAAAATTTCCTGTAAATTCTAAAAACCCTATAATTGAAAAAACAATAAAAGCTAGAGATTTATGGAATATTATTGTTAAGTCGGCTAGAGATAATGCAGAACCAGGATTAATTTTTTGGGATAGACAACACTGGTATTCAACATCATCAATTTATCCACAATATAAAAACATATCAACAAATCCTTGCAGTGAAATAGCGATGGGTAATGATAGTTGTAGGTTGATTGCTCTTAATTTGTTTGGTTGTGTTATTAATCCGTTTACAAAAGAAGCGTCATTTGATTATGATAAACTCTATGAGATAACATATGAAGCTCAAAGGTTAATGGATGATTTGGTTGATTTGGAATTAAAATGTGTTGAAAACATATTAGAAAAAGTTGAAAAAGACCCAGAGCCAGATTATATTAAAGATATTGAAAAAAGAACATGGAAGAATCTTTATGAAGTGGGTAAAAATGGTAGAAGAACTGGATTAGGCTTTACAGCGTTGGCTGATACCATGGCAGCATTGGGGTATAAATTTGATTCTAATAAATCTATTGAGATTATAGAAGAGATAATGAAAACCAAATGCAAGGCAGAGTTTGACTCATCAATTGATATGGCGATAGAAAGAGGTGTTTTTTCTGGTTTTGATAAAGAGATAGAAGAAACGTCTGGATTCGTTCAAATGTTAAAAACAGAACTTCCAAGTGTTTATGAAAGAATGATGAAACATGGTAGAAGAAACGTTTCAATATCAACAGTTGCTCCAAATGGTTCACTTTCAATCATAGCACAAACATCATCTGGTGTAGAACCAGTGTTTATGCTTTCATATAAAAGAAGAAGAAAGATAAACCCATCAGATAAAGACGCTAAAGTGGACTTTACAGACAATATGGGAGATAAATGGCAAGAGTATGATGTTGTACATCCAAATTTGAATACATGGTCTCTAGTGACAGGAAAAAGCGATTATAAAGAAAGCCCATATTTTGGTGCTACAGCTGAAGAGATTGATTGGGGAAAAAGAATCAAAATACAATCAGTGGTACAAAAATACATAACCCATTCTATTAGTTCAACGATAAATCTACCAGAATCAACAACCAATGAAAGGGTAGCCGAAATATACATGAGAGCTTGGGAGATGGGACTTAAAGGTATTACTGTTTATAGAGCTGGTTCTAGAAGTGGTGTGTTGATATCTAATGAAATAAAGAAGAAAATAAAAACAGATAAATTCTTTTCTGAAAATCACGCACCTAAACGTCCTAAAGTGTTAGATTCTGACGTTATAAGATTTACCAATGATGGTAATAAATGGATTGGTTTTATAGGGTTATATGAAGGAAGACCATATGAGGTATTTACGGGCCTTAGTGAAGAATTCCCAATACCTTCACAGATTGAACATGGAAAGATAAAAAGAACAAAAGTGATGAAAAAAAATGGAGATAAAATTAGTAAATATGACTTTGTTTTTATTGATAAAAATGGTGAAGAAGTAATAGTTGAAGGTCTTAATAAGAAATTTGACCCAGAATATTGGAATTACGCAAAAATGATATCAAGTATTCTTAGACATGGTATGCCTTTACCATATGTTGTTGATTTAATCTCAGGTATGGATTTACGTGAAGATTCATTAAACACTTGGAAAGCTGGTGTTACTAGAATGATTAAGAAATACATAGAAGATGGTACCAAAGCCAAGGAAACCAAGTGTCCAGACTGTGGAGCTGAAGATGGATTGGTATTTGAAGAGGGTTGTATTAAGTGTAAGAGTTGTGGAGCCAGTAAATGTGGTTAATTAAGAATATTTGTCGGCTATTTGGAGTAATTAAGTCAGGGTAACCCCTGACTTTTTTATTGTTATTTACTTCAAAATACATTAGTGGTATATTTATCTAATAAAGAGCCATGGCCAAAGGAAAATTTATTAATATACGATATCCCTTTCAAGATTCATTAAAAGGGTTTTTTTTAGAGTTAAATGATACTGATGCTGATGCTATTAAGAGCGATTTGCTACACCTAATCCTTACCAGAAAGGGTCAAAGATTATATAACCCAGAATTTGGTACCAATCTATTGAAATTTATCTTCGAACCTGAAGATGGTCTTACCTTAACTAAAATACAAGAAGAAATAACCACTGTTGTTAAAAGATATTTACCAAAACTACAGATAAATAACATAACTGTTGACCCTTCGATAGAAAGTGATTATGCTGCGGTTGTTAGAATGGACTACTCCATTACTGACGATGTTTTTGTTATTAGCGATAATATTATAATAAAGATTTAAAAAACTCTATTAATATTGTTTTATCGTTTACTTTATTTTTAATTCGTATTTCTTACTTCCACAGTCATAAATTCGGTAATAACCCCTATCTAACATTATTTGATGTTCTGATTTATTTGGGTCGAACCCTTCTTTAACTAATATAGATTTTCTAAAACCGAACCTATAGTATCGTTTATTATTTTTAATATAGTGATAATTAGGACTACTATCATGAATAAAAGTAAAACCTAATTTTCCATACAATCCACCTTGTGACCAACGTCTATCAGCATAACTTATTATTTCTTTGGGATTATATGTCTTAATAAAATATTGAAGGAGCTTATCAGCACCACCAATAACGCTGGTATCTAATTTATTACAGAATCTAACTAATTCGTATTGATTAGAATTGCCACCCATAGCTATTCTACCCTTGCCAAATGTCATTAATGAAACTAATTCATTATTATAGTATAAACCTAATTTAATGTTAGAATTTACATTACCTTGAATATGATTAATATCTAAAAACGCTTTATTATCATTTATAGATACTTCTTTAATAACGCACTTCCTCCCAAACACTTTATTGGTGGTTAACCCTAATATGTTTTTTAATCTACTCTTAACAATATCTTGTTTATATAACCACTCATCCTCAAATATATGGATAAGTTTAATTCCTTGTTTTTCACATTCAATTGTTTTGTTTAAATGATATTTATACTCAACAAATAACTCATTATGCCAATATAGCCCATTAAACTCAATAGCTAAGTTTCTAGATGGAATATAAACGTCTAATTCTTTACCACCTAATATTGACCTATTGTTTATAATGATATCGCAATTTATTAATGATTTTATATAAGTTTCTATTTCATTTTCACCATAACTATCTTTTTTATATAATGGATTACAATGTAGACAAGTTTCTCTATTTTTTGAATTTCTAAGAATAAATAATTCTCTAGTTAGTGAATAATCTTTATTACAAACGTTACAATTAAGGGTTAATACATCGCCAGACCAAGAAATTATGGTATCAATTTCTTGACCTTTAAATCTATCAATAAAATTATTAAATTTAGTTTGTACACCATTATTAACACATTTATTTTTAATATCTTCAGACTTCATTGGGTTTGTAACACCATGATTTAAAAATAACGCATTAATTTGTTTATTTTTAAGTGTTTTTGAGTGCATTGGGTTTTTTACTTTATAATGTTTATAAAGTGTTTCTTGTTTTTGTTTTTTAATCTCATTAGATTTTGAGATATGGTCAACACCATAATGTTCAACACAATAATTTTTCAAACTATTTTTAGTACTATCTAACTTTAACGTTGTATTAACACCAAATTTAGATAAGATGGTATCTTCTCTTTTTTGATTTATTTCTTTTACCTTAGATACATTATCAACGCCATATTTATTTTTACAGGTTTTTTTATACTTATTTCTAACAACACTACTCATCGCAGAATGCTCAACCCCATATTTATTTAATGATGTTATTCTATTTTTTTCTTTAGTTATATCACTATTAGCTGAACACTTTAAGGAACAGGATAAATTATATCCTTGCATTAAATTACCCCTAAAATTTACATCATTACCACAATGACATTTAGGTAATTTTGTTAGGTTATTTATAAAACACCAAACCTTTTCTTTAAAGGATATGTTTTTGAACTCATCATAATTACTTATATAATTAATAATTTTGAGATGTATTTCTGGGAAGGTGTTTTTAAGTCTATCTTCTCTGGTCTTCCAGCCAGACTTATTATCTGTTGTAAAAAATTCTTTATAATTCATATGTGTTTACTATGTTGCGTTTAGTTCAATTATCATTATGCCTATAAATATATCAAAGATACTAAAAAAACTTTATATATGCAAGTATTTTCTAATTTTTATTTAACAGTATATTTATAGTAAACTTATCATTATGGCAAATACAAGAATTAATTACACATCTAGGACGTTTGCGGATATCCGTACTGATTTAGTTAATATGGTTAGACAATACTACCCCGATATTTTCAATGATTTTAACGATGCTAGTGTTGGTATGATGCTTCTTGAATTAAATGCAGCGGTAGGAGATATGCTTTCACACAATACAGATAGAATGTTCCAAGAAACGCAAATAGACTATGCACAGGAAGCTAAATCTGTATTATCTATGGCTAGAACATTTGGTCTTAAAATTCCAGGAAAAAGACCTAGTGTAACCATTTGTGATTTTAGTGTTACTGTCCCAGTTTTTGGTGATACTTTTGATATTTCATACGCTCCATTGATTGCAGCTGGTTCACAAGTAACTGGTGCTGGAAAAGTATTTGAATTAATAAACGATATTGATTTTACCAATCCTTTTGCGTTAGGTGGAATTCCAAATAGATTAATCATTCCAAATTTTGATTCTAATAGTAATTTGATAAACTATACATTGGTTAAAAGAGAAATAGTAATAAATGGTTATACCAAGATTTTTAAAAGAGTAATAAACTCAAACGATGTTAAGCCTTTCTTAGAGATAGTATTACCAGAGGATAACGTATTATCAGTATCATCAATTATAAGTCTAAACGGAACCAATTTTACAACAGAACCAACACCAAGTCAATTCTTAGACCAAACAAAACAATGGTTTGAAATGGACGCTTTGGCTGAAAGTGAAGTGTTCGTTCCAGACAACACAAGAATAAGCGATAACGCTGGTGTAAGACCAGGAAAATGGATAACAACTACTAAAAAATTCGTTAGAGAATATACTGATTTAGGGTTTACTAAAATCATATTAGGTGGTGGAAGTCAAGATGTTAGCAGCATAACCAATTTTAGCACAAACACAGCGTTGGTTAATCAAATAGGTGATTTCATTAATAATATGTCGTTAGGTGAAACGCCAACAGCGAACACAACAATGTTTATTAAGTATAGAGTAGGTGGTGGAGCTGATAGTAATTTAGGCCCAAATATCTTAACATCATTTGGAACGATTAATATGACAGTAAATGGTGCTAACGCAACAATAAATAATGCTGTTAGAACGTCATTACAAGTCAATAATGCATTTCCAGCGTTAGGTGGTAGAGATATTCCTAGTGTTAATGAGATTAGAAACATGGTAAAATATAATTTTTCAGCTCAAAATAGAGCTGTAACGATAAAAGATTATCAAAGTAGAATTAGTCTTATGCCTGGCCAATATGGTGTGCCATTCAGATATGGTGTATTGGAACAACAAAACAAAATTCAAATATACATCCTAGGGTTAGACTCAAACGGTAATTTAACCAATACTTCAACAAGTACTCTTAGAGATAACATTTCAAATTATTTGGCTGATTATAGAATGCTCAATGATTATATTCAAATAGATAATGGTAGAGTAATAAATTTATCATTTGAAATTGATATTTTTGCTGATAATAGTGTTCCACAATCACAAATCACATCACAAATAATATCCGATGTCCAATCATATATGGACATAAATAATTTTCAAATGGGTGATACCATTTATTTAGCAAATTTAGTTCAAACAATAAACAAAGTTGCTGGAGTGGTAAACACTATAAATATAAGAGCATTTAATGAAGTTGGTGGTAGTTATAGTCTTAATCAGATTTCACAACCATATATTGATTCAACTACAGGTGAAATAGATATATCTTCTGACTATAGTTTATATGGTGAATCTATGAGTCTATTCGAAATCAAATACCCTCAAATTGACATTAAAATTCGCATAAAGACATAACGTTTCCTTATAGGTTAAAAAGAGTATATTTGTATA